>Ga0315900_10000235_pt1 | contig 98476 bp, 89 predicted proteins | sample LakEriMetagenome_FD_203521 | JGI IMG/M metagenome (GOLD analysis project Ga0315900, IMG submission 203521) | Freshwater fungal communities from buoy surface, Lake Erie, Ohio, United States - Buoy 12 MA114 | ecosystem: Environmental > Aquatic > Freshwater > Lake > Lake biofilm | place: USA: Lake... | reverse complement strand
GTGGTGTACAAATTGCGCTGATGGCGCTTGATGAGCGTTTCGAGGCACGCATCGTTTCCTTTTAAATAAAGACGGATCAACTCTTGATCACTAATTGTCTGTACGTTCATAAAGCAGTTAAATTAAAGATTGAACGGAAATGAAATTAGTGTAGAGTTATTGCTATAGGCGGTTACTGCTTTATTGTTTTGTTGTTAAATGATATACGAAAATAAGGGTATGATTGTGAAAAACAAGTGCGCATCTCTTAAATTTTTCTTAGAACAGCCTGTAATTATGTAAAACTTTTATGGCGAAACAGCATTATACTACTAAGCCAAGTGTTAGTATTGCAGCAGCAGATGACAAAAGAACGAAACCCAAAACCGAACGAGATTTATATAAAAGGTGCACGCCTGCACAACCTTAAAAACGTAGATGTACGCATTCCGCGCAACAGGCTTACGGTAGTTACCGGTGTTTCGGGCAGCGGCAAGTCATCGCTGGTATTCGATACCCTGTATGCCGAAGGCCAGCGCAGATACGTAGAAAGTTTATCGGCTTATGCGCGTCAGTTTTTGGGCAAAATGAACAAGCCCGAATTAGATTATATACATGGAATAGCACCTGCCATAGCCATTGAGCAAAAAGTGAATACACGCAATCCGCGTTCGACTGTAGCCACCACCACTGAAATATATGATTACCTGAAGTTGCTGTTTGCCCGCATTGGTGAAACCATCTCGCCTGTTTCAGGAAAACCGGTAAAGCGTGATACGGTAGAAAGTGTAACCAACTTTATTGAATCGCATGCCGATGGCACACGCTTTACCCTGCTTACTGCCATACAAAAAAGCGGCAAGGAACTGAACAAAGCACTTGAGGTGTATTTGAAAAACGGATTTACCCGCATACTCATACACGAAACTCCGGTAGATATAGAAGAGTATTTGCAATCGCCTGCCAAAAACAGCAAGCAGGTGTTTTTGCTTATCGACAGATTTTCGGTAACTGCAGATGATGAGGACAACCGAAACCGCATTGCTGATAGTGTTCAAACCGCATTTTACGAAGGCCATGGCGGGTGCACACTGCACCGGTATGACGATAACGGCAAGATAACAGAATGGCATTTCAACAACCGATTTGAATTGGATGGAATCACCTTTGAAGAGCCATCGGTAAATTTTTTCAGTTTCAACAATCCGTATGGCGCATGCAAAACCTGCGAAGGATTTGGTTCAGTTATTGGCATTGATGAAGACCTGGTGGTGCCCGATAAAAGCCGCAGCATTTATGAAGATGCCATAGTGCCGTGGAAAGGCGAGAAAATGAGTGAGTGGAAAACGCACTTCATTCGCCTGTCGGCAAAAAATAAATTCCCCATTCACAAACCCTACCATCAGTTAAGTGCCGAGCAACGTGCTTTTTTGTGGCAAGGCGATAGCAGCTGGGAAGGCGTTGACGGATTTTTTAAAGAACTGGAAAGGCAAACCTATAAAATTCAATACCGTGTAATGCTGGCCCGGTACCGGGGCAAAACCACCTGCCCCGATTGCAAGGGAACACGCTTGCGCAAAGATGCCGGCTATGTTCGCCTGGTAGATGTTTCCATAAAAAAACCCAATGCCTCATCGTATAAAAACCTGAGCGATATATTGCTGATGAGCATTGATGAAGCTGTCAGTTACTTTCACAAACTGTTAGTAAATGAGCACCAAACCAAAATAGCCGAACGCATACGTACCGAAATTCAGTCGCGCTTATCTTTTTTGCAGCAGGTAGGTTTGGGTTATTTATCGCTCAACCGTTTATCGAACAGCCTTTCGGGCGGAGAATCGCAACGCATTAATCTGGCCACTTCGCTGGGCAGCAGCCTGGTGGGTTCCATGTACATACTTGATGAGCCCAGCATAGGACTTCACTCGCGCGATACCGAAAAACTGATACAGGTGCTTCAGCGCCTGCGCGACATTGGCAATACCGTAATTGTGGTTGAACACGATGAAGAAATTATGCGCACTGCAGATAACCTCATTGATATTGGTCCGCTGGCGGGCACACATGGTGGCGAGGTAGTGGCAGCCGGCACTGTGAGCGAAGTGCTTAAAAATAAAAACAGCCTTACCGGTCGTTATTTATCGGGCGAACAAGAGGTGAGTATTCCTGAAAAAAGGCGAAAGGTAAATCAGCAAATTGGCGTAAAGGGTGCACGTCACCACAATTTGAAAAATATTGATGTAAACTTTCCGCTCAATATGCTTACGGTAGTAACGGGCGTATCGGGCAGCGGAAAAACCACGCTGGTAAAAGGCATACTATATCCGGCAGTACAAAAGCATCTGGGCAATTACAGTGGTGAAAAAACAGGTGCATTTGATAAACTAAGCGGTGATTTAAAACACATCAAAGCTGTAGAACTGGTAGATCAAAATCCGATTGGCAAATCATCGCGTTCCAATCCGGTTACATACATAAAGGCTTACGACTCCATTCGTGAGTTATTTGCCAATCAGCCTATGGCGCGGGCACGTGGCTACAAGCCGCAGCACTTTTCCTTCAACGTTGACGGTGGCCGCTGCGAAACCTGCCAGGGCGAGGGCGAAATAACCATCGAAATGCAATTTATGGCCGACATACATTTGCCCTGCGATGACTGTAAAGGACACCGCTTTAAAGACGAGATACTGGATGTAACCTACAACCAAAAAAATATAGCCGATGTGTTGCGCATGACGATTGATGAGGCCATTCAGTTTTTTGAAAACGAAAGAACATTGTCGAATAAACTAAGTCCGCTGCAGGAAGTAGGCCTTGGTTATGTGCAGCTGGGGCAGTCAAGCAATACCTTATCGGGTGGCGAGGCTCAGCGTGTAAAACTTGCATCGTTTTTGGGTAAAGGCAAGCAAACCGAACCGGTGCTTTTCATATTTGACGAACCTACCACAGGTCTTCATTTTCACGACATCAACAAATTGCTCACTTCATTTCAGGCGCTTATCAGGCAAGGTCACAGCATAGTTGTCATTGAACACAACCTGGATGTGATAAAATGTGCCGATTACATAATTGATTTGGGTCCGGAAGCCGGAGATGCAGGCGGAAATCTGGTATTTGAAGGAACACCCGAAGACCTGATAAAAGTAAAAAACAGTTATACCGGAAAGTACCTGAAAGAGAAACTTAGTTAAAATACTCTTTCATACGTTCGAAAAAGCCTTTGTCATTTTTACCGGGATGCGGTTTAAAATTATCGGCATTTCTCAGTTTTTCGAGTACGGCTTTTTCTTCTGAAGTAAGTTTTTGTGGAGTCCACACATTAACATGAATGAGTTGATCGCCTCTGAAATTTGAGTTTAAATCGGGAATGCCTTTGGCGCGCAGGCGAAGAATTTTTCCGGCCTGTGTACCAGCATCTATTTTTACCTTCACTTTGCCTTCTACAGTTGGCACTTCTACCTGTGTGCCCAGTGCGACATCTGCAAAACTGAGGTATAAATCGTATACAATATTTACGCCATCACGTTTCAAAACGTCATCGGCTACTTCTTCAATTACAATAATCAAATCGCCTGCCGGTCCTCCGCCCGGTCCGCTGTTTCCTTTTCCGCTCATGCTTAATTGCATGCCATCGGCCACACCGGCTGGAATATTTACAGTTACAATTTCTTCTTTGCTTACCAGTCCATCGGCACTTACACCGGCCGGACGCTTATCAATTGTTTTACCCGAACCGCTGCACGCAGGGCACGCTGATGTAGTGGCCATTTGTCCCAAAAAGGTTTGAGTAACCCTGCGCACCTGACCTGTGCCGCTGCACGTGGTACAGCTTTTAAAGGTAAGTCCTTCGGCAACCATCATGCGGTTGTACTTCAGTTTTTTCTCCACTCCGTTGGCTATTTCCTGCAGGTTCAGTTTTACCTTGATGCGCACATTACCGCCTCTCACCCCTCCTCTGCCGCCACGGCCACGTGAGTTGCCGCCAAAAAATGAACCAAACGGACTGTCATCGCCAAACACATCACCAAACTGGCTGAATATGTCTTCCATATTCATGCCGCCACCGCTGTATCCGCCACCGCCATAGCCGGCACCCTGGTGTCCGAAGCGGTCATAATTGGAACGCTTTTGCTGATCGCTCAGCACTTCGTAAGCTTCAGCTGCTTCTTTAAATTTATCTTCAGCCTCCTTATTGCCCGGATTTTTATCGGGGTGGTATTTGATGGCCATTTGCCTGTATGCTTTTTTAATTTCATCGGCAGTGGCATTGCGGTTAACGCCTAATATTTCGTAGTAATCTCTTTTGGCCATGTCGGTATTTTATTCTCCTATCACAACTTTTGCGTAGCGTATCACTTTATCTCCAAGGTAATATCCGTTTTCAATCACATCCACAATTTTATCTTTCAGTTCATCAGTGGGTGCAGGTATTTTGGTTATTGCTTCATGAAAATCAGGATCAAACGGTTTGCCTTTTAAATCCTGCATGGGTTTAAGGCCCTTGCCCGTTAATATGCCCACGAGTTTATTCTGTATCAGTTCTACTCCATCTTTCACTGATTTTACATCGGTGGTTCCTTCCATTGATTTGAGGGCGCGTTCAAAATCATCGAGCACGGGCAGCAACGCTGCCAGCACATCCTGATTGGCGGTTTTAAATAACTCAAGCCTTTCGGTGGTTGTTCTGCGTCTGAAATTATCAAACTCGGCATACAGCCTTAAGTATTTGTCTTCAATTTGTCTGAACTCAGCAGACCAGTCTTTTTCGGCTGACTTATTTTCATTCATTTCGTTCAGATCCTGTTCAATTTCTGCCTTCATTTCAGTATCGGGAGTAACCGGTGCATCCTGCACATCTCCGCTCACTACGGGTTCATTGTTTGTTTTGTTGTTGTTTTCTGTACTCATCGCGTTCATTACATGTATGTGACCGGGGTATAATTACAAATGCGTTGCCAATACGCGTAAATTGTCAATTTGGCACAAGGCTGTTGAGTTGCACCAGAAGTGAATCCAGTTGATTACCCCACACATTTCGCTTAACCAGCTTGCCCTTGGTATCGTAAATAAAATTGGAAGGAATTTTTCGCAGCCCGAATGCATCGGCAATGGGCGATTTCCAGCCTTTGGTATCGCACACGTTATTCGGCCAGTGCAGGTCATCCTGCGAAACGGCAATGCGCCACAGCCTTTCCGAATCGTCAAGCGAAACGGCAATAAAAACTACTTCTTTCTTTTTGCGCAGGTTAAACTGACGAATTTTTTCGTAGAGTTCAATTAGTTGTTTGCTTTGCTTGCGGCAGTTGTTGCACCACGATGACCAGAAATACACATATACCACCTTGCCTTGCAATTCGGCTGTTTTCACTGTATCGCCATTCATGTTTACCATTACCACACGCGGAATGCTTTGACCCGAACGATTGCTGTATGCGGGGCTAAACGGCCCCGGCATCCACCAGTATGTAAACAGAAGAAAAATGATATAAAAAGGGAAATGGCTCACCACGCAAAAATGAACAAAAACGTCATATATACCTACCCTATTCTATTCGTTCAATTTGTGCCCCAATGGCTCTTAGTCGTGCATCGATGTATTGATATCCGCGGTCAATCTGTTCAATATTGTTGATGGTGCTGGTGCCGTTGGCTGCCAAAGCTGCAATAAGCATGGCTACACCGGCACGTATATCGGGCGAACTCATGGTAATGCCACGCAGTTTGGTTTCGCGGTTTGAACCGATAACCACAGCGCGATGCGGATCGCACAAAATGATTTTAGCGCCCATATCAATGAGGTTGTCAACGAAAAACAAGCGGCTTTCAAACATCCACTGGTGAATGAGTACGCTGCCTTTGGCCTGTGTGGCTGTTACCAATGCAATGGAAATAAGGTCGGGCGTGAAAGCCGGCCAGATACCGTCTTTGATAGTTAGGATTGAACCATCAATCAGCGATTGGATTTTATAACTTTCCTGTGCTGGCAGGTAAATATCATCGCCTCTGAATTCCATTTCAATTCCCATTCGTTTAAACACCGAAGGAATGATACCTAAATCAGGAATGGAGCAATTTTTTATGGTGATTTCAGATTGCGTGGTGGCTGCCAGTCCGATGAATGAGCCTATTTCAATCATATCGGGCAACATGCGGTGCTCGCATCCACCCAGTTCGCTTACACCGTTTATGGTTAGCAAATTGGAACCAATGCCTGAAATATTGCCGCCCATGCGGTTAATCATGCGGCATAGTTGCTGCACGTAAGGCTCGCTGGCTGCGTTGTAAATTTGCGTAGTGCCCGGTGTAAGCGATGCAGCCATCAAGATATTGGCAGTGCCGGTTACCGAGGCTTCATCCAGCATCATGTATGTGCCTTTCAGGCTTTTTGCATTTATTTTATAAAAGCGTTCATCGCGCAGGTGCTCAAAGGTGGCGCCCAATGCTTCAAAACCACGCAGGTGAGTATCTACAGGTCTGCGGCCTATTTTATCGCCACCGGGTTCGGGTATGTAAGCCAGTCCGAAGCGGGCCAGCAGCGGGCCAATAATCATAATGGAACCACGCAGGGCAGCACCTTTCTTTTTAAAATCATCGCTGCGCAGAAATTCGAGGTTTACATCTTTGGCCTGAAACCGGAATGTATCGTCATTTATTTGCTGCACTATTACACCCATATCGCCCAGCAGCTCTATGAGTTTCATCACATCGCGTATATTCGGAATATTGGATAAGGTAACAGGTTCGGCTGTAAGCAGCACTGCCGAAATAATCTGCAAGGCTTCGTTTTTGGCACCCTGAGGTATAATTTCACCTTTTAACGGCTTACCGCCTTTTACTTTGAATGATCCCATAATCGGTTGATTTAGTTGTGCAGATAAATTAAGTCATCAATTTCATGACGAATGTCGTGCAATGAAAGGTGTGGTGTATGGGTGCTAATTCACACATTATACCGCGCAATTGTGGATTGTCTGATATCAAGGATAGGACATGCATTTTTTTGAAAACACAAACGATTAGTTAATTTGCGTGAAACTTTACACAGCCATATGATACGTGCCCCGTTTAACCTGCAAAAATGGATTGATGAAAATCGCCATTTGCTCAAACCTCCGGTTGCCAACAAAAACCTGTATCCGGAAGGAACAGATTATATAGTGATGATTGTAGGTGGCCCCAATGCACGCAAAGACTACCACTACAACGAAACCGAAGAACTTTTTTATCAGCTGGAAGGCCAAATCAATGTTCGCATACAGGAAGACGGCAACCCACGCGATATTCCGCTGGGGCCCGGTGATATGTTTTTATGTCCGCCAAAAACGCCACACTCGCCTATGCGCAGCGAAGGCTCCATAGGTCTGGTGATTGAACGTGTGCGTGCCGGCAAAGGATTTACTGACGGACTGCTGTGGTTTTGTGAAAAATGCAATACAAAGCTTCACGAAACCTATTTCGAACTGCAGGATATTGAAAAAGATTTTATTCCGCGCTTTCGCGAGTATTATGCCTCTGAACACATGCGCACATGTAAGCAATGCGGACATGTGATGGAGAGTGACCCCCGATTTGTTTAAGTTAATACCAGCGCATGGATTCATCGTATTCTATCATACTTTTCAGCCTGGCCTTTACGGCTTTTTTCTCAGGTATTGAAATTGCTTTTATTTCAGCCAACAAGTTGCTGATTGAACTGAAAAACAAACAAGGCCACTACTCTGCCCGATTGCTGTCTACGTTTGTTGCCAACCCTTCTAAGTTTATCAGCACCACGCTGGTGGGTACCAATATCGGGCTGGTGGTATATGGCATTTACATGGCGGGCAATTTGCAAAACCTGTACAACCTGCTGGTGCCGGGCCTGCAGCAATATCCTTTTTTGATGCTGCTTATTACCACTATTGCTTCTACAATTGTAGTGCTGGTGGTGGGTGAGTTTATTCCCAAAATGCTGTTTCGCATCAATCCCGATGCGCTGTTGCGTGTATTCATTTATCCGTTCATGTTGTTTTATTACCTGTTCTGGCCGCTGGTGCATTTTATCACATGGCTGTCGAAACTGCTGCTGAACAACCTGCTGCGTTTGCAATACAATGAAACCACACCCGTTTTCAGCAAGGTAGACCTGGATGAATACATTACCGAAAACATGGAAGACCTGGACGATGATGCCGATGTAGATACCGAGATTTTTAAAAACGCACTCGACTTTTCTAATGTAAAAATACGTGACTGTATGACTCCGCGCACCGAATTGATAAGTGCCAACCTGCAAAGCAGCGTGGATGAGTTGTACGCTAAATTTTTAGAAACAGGACTTTCAAAAATTCTCATCCATCAGGGCAGTGTCGATCACATTATCGGGTATGTGCACCAAAAAGACATGTTTAAAAAACCGGTGAGTATTCGTTCCGTTCTTATTCCTATCGAAATAGTTCCTGAAACCATGCCGGCACAAGAAGTGCTGAATATGTTTACCCGCACTCACCGAAGCATTGCGCTGGTGGTAGATGAGCTGGGCATTACAGCGGGCATAGTTACCATCGAAGATATAATGGAAGAAATTTTTGGTGAGATAGAAGATGAACATGATGTGGAACAACTGACCGAAAAGCAAATCAGCGAAAACGAATTCCTTTTTTCGGCAAGGCTTGAGGTAGATTATTTAAACAATAAATACGAACTTGCCCTGCCCGAAGGCGAGTACCATACGCTGGGTGGCTATATCATTGAGCAGTATCAAAATTTTCCTGCGCGGGGCGAAACATTTACCATCGACCGGTATGAAATTACTGTGCTTTCAGTAGAGCAAACCCGAATAAACGAAGTAAGGTTGCGTGTAGTGAAATGAACTGGAAAGAATTTTGGAACACCCATGCAGCAAAACCTGATGCACTGGAACAAGTAGGCCGCATTGGCGGCAGCGTTCAGCAAAATACTGAATACTTACAGCAATATATTAGGCACATAGCTACACTGGCCGATATACAGCCAACGCACCGTGTGCTGGATGCTTGCTGCGGAAACGGCTTAATAACTGCTGCCCTGCAGCCCTACTGCAGCAGCATTTTCGGAATTGATTTGTCTGAGAAGCAAATTGATCAGGCAGTAAAAAATTATCCGTCTGTTGCATTTGCCGTTGCTGATATTACACAAAAAGAATCCCTGGTTAGTATCGAAAACAAAACATTCGACCGCATTCTTATTTGCTTTTCATTTCAATATATGGAAACACCTCACATTGGTTTGCGGGTGATTAATAATTTGAAAGAGCACCTTGCCCCGGGTGGCAAAATTGTGCTGACCGATGTACCCGACAGCCGTTATTTTTTCATGTATTACAATTCGTGGAAAAAGCTGGCTAAACTGGCCATCAGCATGGCACGCAGTAAAAATGAAATGGGCAAATTCTGGAGTGTAGGCGAACTGAACTGGATTGCACAAGCTGCAGGATTAAAAGGCATACCACACAAACAGCCGAAACAACTGCCCTACTCCCACTACCGCACCGATTATGTGTTTGAGCTGATATGAGTGTATTTCAATTTAAGCAATTCAGTGTAAGGCAAAGCCACTCGGCCATGAAAATAGGAACGGACAGTGTGTTGCTGGGTTGTTTTTGCGAAACCGGGCAGGCAAAGCGCATATTGGATATTGGAACAGGTACCGGATTACTGGCTTTGATGCTGGCACAAAAAAGTACAAGTTTTATCGATGCTGTTGAACTGGATGAATCGGCTGCGGCCGAGGCCTTGCACAATTTTAGCCACTCGCAATGGGCCGACAGGTTGCGCTTGCACCCAATAAATATTGCTGATTTTAGCGCATCTTACAGCTACGATATCATTATCAGTAATCCGCCATACTACAGGCACAAAACCAATGTGAGCATAGCCGACATACAGCGCATGAAAGCACGTCATGATACCGACCTGCCGTTTGCTACACTTGCAGAGTGTGTTGTAAAACTGCTTCACGTTAATGGGAAATTTTGGCTAATACTGCCTGTGCAGGAAGCTGCACAATTTGCCGATGTGGCTGCGCAAAGCGGACTTCACCTGCACAAACGCATATGCATCTATTCCAAAGAAGGTAAGGCACACAACCGTGAAATATTATGTTTTACTAAATCAAAATCGGAAACTGCAGAAAGTACATTCACTGTATACACTGAGCAGGGGCTGCCTACCGATGCTTACAGGCAACTAACGGCTGAATATTATTTATGGAAAGACACAACCCCTGACGACCGCCTGAAATGGTAACCGTTAGCGGTTTTTGTTTCTGAAATTGCGGTTGCGGTTTTTGTTTTTATTCTTAAAAAACCTGTTTTTGTTGTCGTTATTACCGGTGGTTTGTCTGTTGCGAAACTGATGGGCGTTAAACTGTACATCTACATCGGAGGTCAGTTTTATTTTTCCTTCCGAAAGCAATTCGAGGTGAGCCATTATTTCTTCATCCTGAAGCATTTCTTCATTCCAGCTGCGGCATGATTGTTTCATAAATGAGCCTATCAGGTTTATAAATCCTGATTTGGTAGGGCCATCTTCCATTTGAGCAGCTTCGGCAATCATCTTCTCAATATTTTTTCCGTAAAACCTGAACTTAATGCGCTGTTGCGGGTAGTTCAGCAATTGAGGTTTAGTACGCACCGATTCAGCGGTGGGCTTAGGATAAGGCGAATCAACGTCCAGTTTAAAATCGGACATGATGAAGAGGTGATCCCACAACTTGTGTTTGTAATCGGCAACATCACGCAACTGCGGATTTAGATTACCCATAACAGTGATGATGGCATTGGCCAGCATATTCCTACGTTCGCTGTCGGGTTCATTTACGGCATAGGCAATCATGTTCTGCACATTGCGTCCGTATTCAGATATAAACATCTGACCGCGCGTGGTATTGTATTCGGGTAAATTTCTCATGTTTTGTTAGTCAAATCGGTGAGCTGTTTTATACAACTCTTCGGGTGGTAAGCCTTTAAAGTACTCATACGTTATTTTAAGGCCTTCGGCACGGTTTACCTTTGGTTCCCATCCCAGCAATTTTTTAGCCAGTGTAATATCGGGCTGACGCTGTTTTGGGTCGTCTTTAGGCAAGGGCTTATAAATCAGTTTTTGCTGAGTACCGGTAAGTTTTATTATTTCTTCGCCAAACTGTTTGATGGTAATTTCATCGGGGTTTCCAATATTTACAGGACCTGCATAATCGCTCATCAGCAAGCGGTAAATACCTTCAATCAAATCATCGACATAGCAGAAAGAGCGTGTCTGACTGCCGTCACCGAAAACGGTTAAGTCTTCGCCACGCAATGCCTGTCCGATAAAAGCAGGAAGTACACGTCCGTCATTTAACCGCATACGTGGTCCGTAGGTATTAAATATGCGCACGATGCGGGTTTCAACTCCGTGGTAGGTGTGGTAGGCCATGGTGATGGCTTCCTGAAAGCGTTTGGCTTCATCGTAAACGCCACGTGGGCCAACGGGGTTTACATTTCCCCAATATTCTTCTGTTTGCGGATGCACCATCGGGTCGCCATACACTTCAGATGTTGAAGCTACCAGAATTCGTGCCTTTTTATCTTTTGCCAGTCCAAGGCAATTGTGCGTTCCCAACGAACCCACTTTGAGGGTTTGAATGGGAATTTTCAGATAATCAATAGGGCTGGCCGGTGAGGCAAAATGCAGAATATAATCGAGCTTTCCGGGCACGTTTATAAACTTGCTTACATCGTGGTGGTAAAATTCAAACTGTTTAAGTTTAAATAAGTGTTCAATGTTTTTAAGGTCACCGGTAATCAGGTTATCCATTCCTATTACTTCGTATCCTTCTTTGATAAACCGGTCGCACAAATGTGAGCCTAAAAAGCCCGCTGCGCCTGTTATGAGAATTCTTGGCATAATGTATATGTTACTTTGAGGTGGAAGGCTGAGCATGCTTTACTGTATCGATACCGATGCAGTAGTATGTAAAACCTAATTCATTCATTTCGTCCAGCTCGTAAATATTTCTTCCGTCAAATATCAGCTTATTTTTCATCAATTTACCCATAACATTAAAGTTAGGGCTGCGAAACTCCGGCCATTCAGTGGCAATAATCAGCGCATCGGCATCTACCAGCGTGTCGTACTGGTCTTTGCAATAGGTAATGCTGTCGTGCAATACTTTTTGCGCTTCGTGCATAGCTACAGGGTCAAATGCCTTAACATGAGCACCGGCCTGAAGCAGATTTTCTATAATAACCAGCGATGGCGCTTCGCGCATATCATCGGTTTTAGGTTTGAATGAAAGTCCCCACATGGCAAAGGTTTTACCTTTTAACTCGCTGCCAAAATGCTTGTTTATTTTTTTAACCAATACGTGCTTTTGATCTTCGTTTACATCTTCAACGGCCTGAAGTATGCGCATTTTATGTCCGTTTTCTTCGGCTGTTTTTACAAGTGCTTTCACATCTTTAGGAAAACATGAGCCTCCGTAGCCAATACCGGGGTAAATAAATTTATTGCCGATACGCGGATCGCTGCCTATGCCTTTACGCACCAAGTTAACATCGGCCCCCATGATTTCGCACAGGTTGGCTATGTCGTTCATAAAACTGATTTTGGTAGCCAGCATAGCGTTGGCTGCGTATTTGGTCATTTCAGCTGATGGTATATCCATGAAAATGATGGGGTGCCCGTTAAGCAAAAACGGTTTGTACAACCTGCGCATAATTTCTTCAGCTTTTTTCGACTCCACGCCCACTACAATACGGTCGGGTTTTAAAAAATCTTCTACCGCTGCGCCTTCTTTCAAAAACTCAGGGTTGGATGCTACATCATAAGTCAGGCGCGAATTGCGCTTATCCAGTGCCTGCTGAACTTCGAATTTCACTTTTTGGGCTGTACCTACAGGCACGGTACTTTTGGTTACAACTACAATGTAGTCATCAATATTTTCGCCAATTTCACGTGCTACGGCCAGCACATATTTCAAATCGGCACTGCCATCTTCGCCCGGAGGCGTACCTACTGCGATAAATGCAATATCACATCCTTTGATACTTTCGGCCAGACTGGTAGAAAAATGCAGGCGGTTAGCTTCGGTATTGCGCGTTACCAATTCTTCAAGTCCCGGTTCGTATATAGGCAAAATGCCATTTTTCAGGTTTTCAATTTTATTAGTGTCAATATCAATGCAGGTTACGTCAATACCTACCTCGGCCAGGCACGTGCCTGTAACCAATCCGACATATCCTGTTCCTACAACAGCTATTTTCATGAACTCGTGTTATTTATGATTATAAATGGGACGCAATAATAAGCAATACGGGGCGCAAATGAAAACTCATGTGCGCCCCGCAGGTTGATTGGTTTAGGTAATCGTTATTTTTTAGCAGGCTGAAGCTCCAGTTTCTTCCACACATCGGTACGGCCAAAAGCTGAAATACCAATGAAACCACGAATATTCATGGTATTATCATCTTCAAGATTGATTTTGCAATTGTAGGTGCTTCCGCTTTCGGGATCGTAAATGGTTCCGTCTTCCCACAAGTTGCTACCTTTAAACTCGAAGCCGGCCAGCATGCGCATGCCCAGCAATGGTGACTGACGTTTACTTTCGTCAGGGTTGTTTTTATCTACTTTGGGCTTGCCCTCCTCGTTGTTGGGCTCGCGCAGCCATACAATGCGGCCGTAGTAGTAATTGCCCGATTTAATGATTTTAACACGTGCCTTACCGCTGCCGGTTTCCCATATGCCTACAATTTTGTCGCCTTCGGTAGTAGCAGCATTAGCCGTAGTTTGTGCCATTGTGGTTTGGCAGAATGCAACTGTCAGAATCAAAAGTTTTGCGAATACAAGTTTCATATATGTGGTTTAATTTTTAAAGTTTACGAATGTATAAAAATTCAGTATTTGTTTCACTTCATGCATTTTCGTTGTTTCTGTCTTATTTTGTTTACCTGATTGCTAAGCAATTCCGCTTTAGCATTATCACCTTTGTACCTGTAAATAACGGATGCATATTCATACGCATCGGGGAAAGTGGCATCGTACCCTATTGCTTGTGTATATCTGCTCAAGGCACTGTCAAGCAATTGCGTAAATGCAAGGGTGTCTCCGGCCTGCATGGCATTACGGGCCATAGTGCCGTATACACTTCCCAGATTACTGTTGGCACGGGCATCGCGAGGTGCAATACTCAGTGCTTGTTTAAATTTCTGTTCGGCTTCGCTGATTTTACCTGTTGTAAATAGAAAATTGCCATAATTATTTATGTATTGAGCATTGTTCGGATTTAGTTGTATCGATTTTTCATAAGCCGATTCAGCCTCCGTTTTATTTCCGTTCATCGCATAAGCATCGCCCAGTGTGGCATAGGCTTTATCAAATGGCGGATATAGTTGTACTGCCTGATTCAGATGGCTTATTGCCAGTTGCAGATTTTGAGATTGCTTGTAGCTGTCTGAAACTTTTTTCTGCATAAGCGCAGAGGCATAGTACGCATTGAGCATAGCCGATTCGGGTGCTTTTTGAATGTCGGCACCAAATAGTGATTCATTCGATGACCATTCTCTGTTTCGGGATATGGTTTGCGATGAATACAGCAATACACATGCAATAGTCAGGTAAATAGTTCGTTGACTGAAACTCATCCCTTTCACAGTTATTAGCTTTTCTGAACGAAACCGTTCACTAATGTAAATAGCTAAGATTATACAGAATGCAAATGACGGCACAAACAAACTTCGCTCTGAATAATGTGTGCCTGTAACAAATAATAGATTAGAAGATGGAAGCACAGCAACAGCGTACCATATACATGCAAATACAATCGTTTTATTTGTCTTGATATTCCTGATAAACAAAAGAACCGCAGCTGCCAAAACGACCAAAACAAGCAAGGAGGAAAAACTTATAAAATATATTGACTGGAAATAAGTAGCGGATGAATCGCACAAAAGCGGATATGGAAAAAACAACTTGACGATGTATACTGACTGTATATATAGTGCATTCCATATGCGCAGCAAAGGGTTAGAAATATCCGATATATAATTCAGCAGCGGGCTTACCGGTACCTGATTTACTCCGATAACCGCATTTCGAATAGCCAATGCCAGAGCCAATGCAAGCATGGCCGGAATTGATTTTCTAACTATGACAGCAGGCGAATCGGTGGTGAATGTGTATAAGCAAACGGGTATGATTAGCAGTATAACCGCAGCACTCTCCTTACTTAGCAGCGCAAGTAGCGAAAATAGACCACTCAAAATTAAATTGAATGCACGTTTTTGACCAAATACCTGCCTGATGGATAATAGCATAAACCATGCGGCAAGCAATTCGTCTAAACTTTTCGAGTTGGCCACAACTTCAGTGTGTATGGGGTGAACAGCGAACAACAAAACCGATAATGCAGCGGCCTCCTGCTTTATTTGAAATGCGTGTAAGAGCATATGATACCATACTGCACAAATAAGACAGAACAAAACCAGGTTTACACCATGGGGTATGATGGGATTGGCGGGACTTATCCACCAATACACCGCAAAGAAAAGCTTGGGCAACGGCCTGTAAAATTCCGTATCGGTTGTTTGCAGCGTGGCACGATAACCGCTCGTAAAAATATTTGCCACGCTATTTAATCCCTGTTCGGTCATACTGTTATCTATCAGCAAGCCGGCATCATCTAGTACATAGCCGTTAAACAAAGTATTGACATACAACACTAATGGGATTAGCAAAACCCATAAGGGAGTACGCTTTATTTCAGATAAATTCATTTCTTGGCAATTTGTACGATACACAGAATAATTACAAGTTAAATATGCAAGAAAGTACCAAACAGTGTTCACATTGATGTAACCAGGTTTTAGTTACAGAAAACAAAATCGACCAGTACTTAAAATGAATAAGCCGGCACAACGGCCGGCTTAAACTTTTTTTTTGATTGTGTTAAACTGAATTACTCAGGCATGGCAGCCGGTGCTTCGGTGGTAGTTGCAGCTGTATCGACTGTCATAGTCGGTGCAGCTTCTGCTTCAGCCTGCTCCATGGCTTGTCTGGTTTGTTCAGATGCATGATCCTTCGGTTCAAATCCCAGTGCGTTTGAAAACGGATTTTTAGGAATGATGAACAGGAAGAATACAAAAAATATGGCAAACATGATGAAGTAGTTGGAAGGAATATGGAAACTTCCTTTTTGCAACAATAGAACCGGAGGAATAATCACGGCCATCGCATAGCCTAACAGTTGCAGTACATCGCCACCGGGCCAGTGCATCACTTTAAACAATCCGGCAGCAACAAACACAAGCAGCGCAACCGACATCAGGTAATGAACCATGTTGCTCATACCACTGTCCTGCGCACCTGCAAGAGTATAGCGGAGGGCCGAAATGAACAGAATGACAAAGGCTGCAATGAGCATCAGATTTGCTCCAGGCCAATGTGAAAACTTGAAAAATAGTCCGGTAATGATTACCAGGTAACTAACTAAATTAAGGGTGTTTTGGCTTTTCATAGAATTAATTATTTGGTGTATAACGAATATATATAACATTTCATGTATAAACCAACTGATGGCCCAGTTGTACTAAACACATTTACCCACATGTTTTCCTCACTGTATATTAAATTATATGTTGCTGCTGGCCTGTGTTCAGCAGACTTTATGCATACAAAGCAGTAGTTTATCATAAACTAGATGAACCCTGCATTTCAACTGTTTTTTAAATTGAATAAAACTTTATTTTCGCCTCGTTTTTTATATAGGTACAAACAATTCTATTCCATCCAGAAATATGACTCCATCAAACCATACCGACCGTTTTATTAACCGCCACATTTCTCCAATGGCCAACGATACCGAAAGCATGCTTAAAACTATCGGTGTTAGCAGCCTCGATCAATTGATTGACGAAACCATTCCGGCACACATACGCCTGAAAGAACGTATGAAGCTTCCCGAACCCATGACTGAAGCTGAATTGCTGAATATGCTGGGAAAAATATCAGCCCAAAACAAATTGTACAAAAACTATATCGGCATGGGCTACTACGGCACACATACACCTAATGTGGTGCTGCGCAACATATTTGAGAATCCGGGATGGTATACGGCTTACACACCTTATCAGGCTGAAATTGCACAAGGCCGTCTGGAAGCATTGCTCAATTATCAGACCATGATTATTGACCTTACAGGGATGGAAATTGCCAATGCCAGTTTGCTGGATGAAGGTACTGCCGCGGCCGAGGCCATGCACATGCTGCATGCCGAATGCAAAAACGACAAAGCCAACAAATTCTTCGTTTCCGAACTTTGTTTCCCACAAACGATAGATGTACTGAAAACCCGCACTGAACCCATCGGTGTTGAGCTGGTGGTGGGCGATCACCACACCATTGAATTTGACGACACGTATTTTGGTGCTTTAGTACAATACCCGGCCGGAAACGGTGAAGTATTTGACTACAGCCATTTTATGGCCAAAGCCATTGAAAAGGGTGTGAAAGTTGCCGTTGCTGCCGATTTATTTAGCTTAACCTTACTTACACCTCCGGGCGAGTGGGGAGCTGATGTTGTGGTAGGTTCAGCACAGCGTTTTGGCGTGCCTATGGGTTATGGTGGTCCGCATGCAGGCTTTTTTGCTACCAAAGACGTTTACAAACGTCAAATGCCAGGCCGCTTAATTGGCATATCTATTGATGCACAAGGCAATCACGCCCTGCGAATGGCGCTACAAACACGTGAACAACACATTAAACGTGAAAAAGCTACTTCCAATATTTGTACAGCTCAGGTATTGCTTTCCATCATGGCCAGTATGTATGGCGTTTACCACGGTCCCAAAGGCTTGAAAGGCATTGCCGGTCGTGTGCACGGATTAACCGCACAACTTTCACATGCGCTCAATGAGCTGGGATACAAACAAAAAAACAAACACTTTTTTGATACCCTGCTGGTAGAAGTTCCCAATGCTGATAAAGCTGTGGCCGATTGCCTGAAAGCCGAAATCAATATACGCAAGTATAACGATACTCATATTGGTGTTTCGGTTGATGAAACACATACTGTTGAAGATATCAATAAACTGATAGAAGCTATTACCGGAAAAGCAGCACACCTTAAAATTCACGACACTACTGAAGTGCATGCACCTTCTGGTTTTGTGCGCAAAAGCGAATATATGACGCATCCGGTGTTTAACTCACACCACAGCGAACACGAAATGCTGCGCTACATCAAACAACTGGAGGCCAAAGACCTTTCGTTGTGCCACAGCATGATTGCACTGGGCTCATGCACCATGAAACTGAATGCCACAGCCGAAATGATTCCGGTAACGATGCCTGGCTTTGGCCAACTGCACCCGTTTATTCCACGCGATCAGGCAGTGGGTTACACGCAGATATTTAATGAACTGGGCGAGTACCTGCAACAGGTTACAGGATTTGCCGGCATCAGCCTGCAGCCTAATTCAGGTGCATCGGGCGAATACACCGGACTGATGGTGATTCGTGAATACCTCAAATCTATCGGACAAGGTCACCGCAATATTGCACTCATACCTTCTTCGGCACACGGTACCAATCCGGCTTCGGCTGTAATGGCAGGCATGAAAGTGGTAGTAACCAAAACACTTGACAACGGCTATATTGACTTTGAAGATTTAAAAGCAAAAGCCGAAGAACACAAAGACAACCTGGCTTGTCTGATGGTAACTTACCCCAGCACGTACGGTGTATTTGAAGAAAACATTACCGACATCTGTGCATTGATACACTCAAACGGTGGGCAGGTATATATGGACGGAGCCAATATGAATGCGCAGGTTGGACTAACCAGTCCTGCCAATATTGGTGCAGATGTATGTCACCTCAACCTGCACAAAACTTTCTGTATTCCGCACGGTGGCGGTGGTCCCGGCATGGGTCCGATTGGTGTGGCGGCACACCTGGTACCTTTCCTTCCAGGACACGCAGTGGTGAACATGGGGCAGCACAAAGACGCTATTCATGCGGTAAGCGCAGCGCCCTGGGGAAGTGCTTCTATCCTGCTCATCTCTTATGCCTACATACGCATGATGGGAACTGAAGGACTTGAACTGGCCACCAAATACGCTATTCTGAATGCTAATTACATCAAGGCTCGTCTGGAAAAACACTACGAAATACTGTATACCGGCAGCAAAGGTCGTTGTGCGCACGAAATGATATTGGACACACGCACTTTTAAAAATGCAAGTGGTGTTGAGGCAGAAGATATTGCAAAACGCCTGATGGATTATGGTTTCCACGCCCCTACAATGAGTTTCCCTGTAGCAGGTACCATCATGGTGGAGCCTACCGAAAGCGAACCCAAATCCGAACTCGACCGTTTTTGTGATGCGATGATCAGCATTAAGCAGGAAGTGGAAGACATCATTACCGGCAAAGCCGATAAAACCGATAACGTACTAAAAAATGCCCCGCATACTGCGCACGTGATTACAGCCGATGAGTGGACACACAAATACACCCGACAGCAGGCTGCTTATCCGCTGCCTTATGTGAAAGCTGCTAAATTCTGGCCTAGTGTGGGCCGTGTAAACAATACGTATGGCGACCGCAACCTGGTGTGCTCATGCTTACCGGTTGAAGCTTACGAAACACAGGCTAGCAACTAGTTTTCAAATTGCCTAAACAAAAAAGCGAACTCCCAACGGAGTTCGCTTTTTTTATATCTGTATACATTAAAATTTTCTACAGCTTCACGCACACATTTTTAGGTTCGGTAAAAAATCGCAGGGCTTCCCAGCCGCCTTCGCGTCCTACACCACTGCTTTTTACACCGCCAAATGGTGTGCGCAAATCGCGCAGCAACCAGCAGTTTATCCATACTACACCGGCTTTAATGTGTGCAGCCATGCGGTGTGCACGAGTCAAATTTTCGGTCCAGAGGACAGAGGCCAGACCATATTCAGTTGCGTTTGCCATTTGTAAAACTTCTTCTTCCGTATCAAATGGTGTAAGTGTAACCACAGGGCCAAAAATTTCTTCCATTTGTGTGCGGCAATCATACGGCAAGCCTTCAATTACAGTAGGCGCAATGTACCATCCTTCGCTGCATTCGCCCGGAACAGCAACTGAATGTCCGCCACACAAAACAGTGCCTCCCTCCTGCTTAGCCAGTTCAATGTAACTCATTACTTTATCGAAATGCATTTTTGATGCAATGGCACCCGTTTTGGTTTTAGCATCCAGCGGATCTCCCACTACAAGTTCCGATTTTACTTTTTCTAAAAATGCCTGTTTGAATTTTTCATACAACGGGCGCTCAATAAAAATACGCGAACCGCATAAACAAATTTCTCCCTGATTTAGAAATGAAGACCGAACAGTTTCGTCCAGCATTTTATCGAAATCGCAATCGGCAAAAATGATATTGGGGTTTTTACCTCCCAGTTCAAGCGAAAGCTTTTTAAACATAGGTGCCGCAACACGTGCTATTTCAGCACCGGTCTTAGTGCCTCCGGTAAATGAAATGGCTTTGATGCCAATATGTGAAGTCATAGCAGCTCCCACTTTAGGTCCAAGGCCATGTACGATATTGAGCACACCCGCAGGCAAACCGGCTTCAATGCAAATTTCGGAAAATAAGAAGGCAGTCATGGGCGTAATTTCAGAAGGCTTTGCCACCACACAATTTCCTGCTGCCAGTGCCGGAGCAATTTTCCACGTGAATAAGTACAAAGGCAAATTCCAAGGACTGATACAACCTACAACACCAATGGGAGTGCGCAGCGTATAATTGATGGCATGGTCGCCCATGGGGTGAGCTTCGCTTGCAAAATGCTCAATGGCGGTAGCAAAAAAACGCATATTGCTGATGGCACGTGGTATTTCACCGTTCTTCGATAACCACAGCGGCTTGCCCTGATCAATGGTTTCAGCTTTGGCAAATTTGTCGATATCGCGTTCAATTAATTCAGCAATACGTTGCATGATTCGTGAGCGCTTTTCAGCAGGTGTGCTGCTCCATCCGGTAAATGCATGATGCGCTGCTTCGTAGGCCTGCTGAACATCACGCTCATCGCTGTCGGGGCAAAGCGAATATACTTTGCCCGTTGATGGATTGTAATTATCAAGATATTGACCGGAAACAGGTGCTGTAAGTTTTCCGTTGATGTAATTGCTGATGGTAATCATGCTGCGAATGTATGAAGTGTTCGGAATTATAAACGTACTATGCCCACAAACCTTTGAAGCGAATTTTTGAAAGTTGCAATGCCTCCAGTGTTGACAGCAGATGAGGTTGCTGACGGCTTATTTTTTTTACCCAAACGGGGTTTGTGTTCAGTGCGTGAAGTAATTTTCTGTTCCACGAATAGGCAATAAATGCGTCAATCACTTTTGGACTAAAGCGGGTTTTCTGTTTCAGCTCGTGTTGCAAACCGGCAGCTGTATCAAATGATTGTGTTAATTCATCGGGGGTTAATGTGGTGCGGTGATTGAGTAAACTCAATACCTCATGGCTGCAATTTCCGAGTAACTCCGACACATTGCGTTGAATAACTGCAACCACAGCCGATTCGAATGCAGTGTGTTTAATGGATTGTTCACCGTGCATGCGGTACCTCAACGTGAATTCGGGAAGGTTTGCTACCTTCCCTTTTTGTGCCACACGGCTAAAGAATTCGTAATCTTCGGCATATTCAAATTGCTCATTGTAATGCAGTGCATGTGCATGTAAAAACGATTTACGCGCCATAACCGAAGATTGAAAAAACGGAGACTGACGCAGGCAAAATAACTTCAGCCATTCATCATCAACCGGTAGCTGAAGTTTATGAGTGGGTTTATACCAGGCATTGTGAAAAGCCACAGCCTGCGTACCGCAGGCTACTACATCGGGATGCTGCTGTAAAAAACTCAACTGATGCTCGAGGCGCTCGGGTAGGCATACATCATCGGCATCCATCCACGCTATAAATTCATAATGAGCTTCGTTCAGTGCAGTGTTAAGTGCTTGGGCTGTTCGCCTTTCTGCGCCTTTTTTGGGTGGCAAAGTTAGCAGGCGTATAAACCGGTATTGCGAAGCATAGTTCTGAACAATCTGTGCAGTATGATCGGTACTCCCATCATCAACAATGATACACTCATCAGGCAGTACTGTTTGATCAATAATACTGTCGATGGCTGCCGGCAAATACTTAGCTGCATTGTATGCAGGCATGATTAGTGTTATGCGGGTGCTGTTATTCATTTTTCATCAGTTGCTGTATAGCACTCCACACATCATCAATTGATATGTTTTTCATACAAATTGAATCACTGCAAGGCTTATCCCAGCATATGGCACAAGGTACTGTTTTGTCTGATAATACCACATGTCGTGTATGAGCGGGCGGATACCATTTACCGGGATAATCGCGCAGACTGAATAAGGCTACTACGGGAATATTACGGGCGTAGGCCAAATGCATGGGTCCTGAATCATTGCCAATAAAAAGGTTGATATGTTGCATCAAAGCAACGGTCTCTGCGATACTCAGTTTACCACATAAATTTTCACCTGCATAGTTTAACGGTATATGTTTTGAATCGGATGTATTTCCAATCCAGCATACCTGCCAACCATTTTCAACTAATCTTTCTGCAATAGCAACAAATCGCTCAACCGGCCAGCGTTTGCGCTGATGCTTAGCCCCGATGGCGACAGCCGCAATTGGCCTATCATCAAAGGTCATCAACTCCCCTATTGCTGTCAGCGTATCGAATGGTGTAGGTTTAATCAATGGAAATTCCCAACTAGTCATTAAGAAAACTCCATGCGACTGAAGTTGTTGAAAATGCCTTTCGGTTTCATTTTTGAAGACCCGGTATTTGAGTTGTGCTTTGCGAAACAAAGTTGTGGTGCTTACCTGCCAGCCTGCACCTTGTTTGATACCGCACATCAACCGAAAATAGAGCATGTTTCGGGTTTGCGTGTACAACGTATCCAGCGGTTGAGGCAATTCAATCACGGCATCCGGTTTCAGTTCTTCCAGTTTTATCGACAGTGCGCTTGGGCTGTAGTCAGATACGGTTAACACTTCGCTGAATGTGCCTTCTTCAAAAATTTCGGAGGCACCTATATCGGTTGCACCGTAATTTTCAGTGAGCAGGTAACAGACAGCTGCGGGAAATTTTTCTTTCAGTGCATGCACCACCGGCAATACTGTGATGCAATCGCCCAATGTACCTTTACGCACAATGAGTATGCGCTGAACGGTTGTATGGCCAACCCGTTTGAACAACAATTTCCTAAGCAAATTAAGCCATGCATTGAGGCAGGCATAATGCCATTTGATGAGTAAGTATGTAAAGGAATTGCTCATCAACGCAATAAATAAATCTTACCCGTATCGTGCAAAAAGTATTTATCGGCTGATGTGTTGCGTAATTCGATTTCAGTACCGCCAATTCGGGTAAATACCTGATACAGGTAAACACCGTTAGCCAGCCTGTCACCGTATCGGTCGGTTCCATCCCATGCAAACTGAGAAATATTTTGTCCGATTTTTATGGGGCCGAATTCATCCTGATTGATTTCGCGTACCACCTTGCCCGATATAGTCATTATGCGAATCAGCAATTGTTCGGGAGGCTTGCTTCCGGTAACAGTAAAGACAAAACGGATATTGGTAGTACCCGGATTAGGATAAGGTAGAAAATGCGTGATGGTACTTTTGTTCTCAACTTTAAAATCAATTTCATACGGGAAACGACCGGCAGTATTGCCTGTTTTATCCCGCGATTGAACACGCAGTGTATACATACCATCGGCAAGTGGCTGAGTCGGTTTATACTCTATTCGTGCTTTGTTTGCGGCATCCGTTGCCGGATAAAATTTCATGCCAGCTGCGTGGTGAGGAATGGCTTCAAATTGTGTTGTTCCGGGCCTGCGCAGCCACAAGGCTACACCTGCCGTATCGTTTTGAAGTCGAAATGGATTTTTGTCGGTAGATGTAACCGTAATAAGTGCAACAGGTGAAACAAAATCGCCATTTAAAATACGGTAGCCATCGAAGGTTACTTCGAGATTGGGATTGTTGCGTTCGCCTTCAACCGTAAACGGAATTTCAATCACATTATTAATTAAACTCTGTTCAGTTTGTGTTTGATTCTCGTTTACCCATAATGTTAGTGTATGCTGACCACTCAGCTGATCAGTAGGAATACGTTCGGCAATTTTTCCAAATTCTCCTTGATTTAGCGGAGCTAGCTTATAGTTTTTTTCAAAACGTTTCAACCTGTTGGCGTCAGAAATGGTAATACGCACAGGCATTGAATCGAATGTGAGACTACCGATATTTTCAAAAGCATAACTGAATCGCAATGTGTCGCCCTGTGCCAGTTGTTGTTTATGGAAGAATCCATCACGATCTGCGTTAAAGGCCCCTTCATGTGCCGGTACAGAACTCACCATCCAATATCCGAACTGATTGGGTGTACGGTACTGCGAATCGACAAACATGACAGATAGTTTGATAAATGGGTAAATTTTCGCATCTACCAGATTCATGTCGTAGTTGTTTGGGATATTGGAAGATATCAGCGAATCCTGATTGTTTCGGGTTACAACATACAAACTTACACGGCTACGATCAGTACCTTTATTTTCGAGTGATTGGAAGTTATATTTTATAGTAGCCCAACCAAAAGCCGGGCCTATTGGTTTTGAAACAAAATAGCCAGTATGCCATCTGCTGCGCAGGGTAACATTCACTTCGGCACGTATGGTATCAGCACTATTGGGTGCATTAAAATTATCGTTAAACAAGGTGTCTTCAGTGGCTTCGCCAGGAGCTGCACCTTTTATTCCCATCATTGTGAAAGCAGTATAAAAACCAGAAGCTGCTGCTGTTTTTACTGAGCCTACTGAAGCCAGTTTACTGCGAAAAGTTGCATCCCAATTGGCTATTCCGGCATCGTAATAATTGTACATGGCAATGTAGTCGCCTGTTTCCATCGAGTCAATCAGCGAAATAAACTGCGCACGCCCTGACGGAGTTTTGGTATCGATGGCGTAATAGGGATAAATGGTGCCCCCTACATTTGGATTACAATTGCGCGGAAATCCGTTCACATCTTTGGCTTGCAGCGTGCGCTTATCATACACAATGGCAATTACACCTCCTGATGCCACACAGTTAAACGCTCCTGGAGTAGCAAAATAGTCTTCCTGAATTCCAAGACCTGCGTGCTTCCACCGTGATATGGCTACTTTTACAAACTTATTGTCAATGCTGAACATCATCTGTTTGCTCAATGTATCAAACAGCAGGTCGCCTGCCTCCGATGCCTGTTTGTACTGATCAAACTTGCGTTGAATCCATCCCTCTCCGCTAACGTAAATATTGGTAAATGAACGTTCGTCCCAGATATTTTCGGCACCCGGAGTATTGCTTAGCTTAACACGCCAGAAGAAAGTGAAGGTATCAGTAGATGAGATATTGGTAAAAAATTTGGTACGGGCAAGGGCACCGGCTTGTATCACCTGCGTTTTTTTATAGGGTGAATTGAATTTAGTAGTAGTATCTAACTCGAACGTATATTCAACTTGCGAAGCCAACAGATCGTTATTTTGTGCAACCAACTCCACACTATCCATAAAGTTGATTGCAAAATCATGTGGCAGCAATGCCCGAACTCCAAAGCCGGGTATAAATTTAGCCACTGAAACCGAGTTATTGCTTTCATTACCTTCAGCTATAATATTGTTACGATCTATCTGAATTTCGAATGTATTATTACCTATGGCACTGATACGTGAATTGTTCACCCAAAATGTTATGGTATCTGTCAAATAAAGATTGGCACGTTTTTGTGTATTGAAATTGATGCGTGCTCCGTTTGGCAATATTCGTGTTACATCAATACGCACACTATCATCAGTAGCCCGACCGAGGTTGCGCACAATAACCGAAACAGCAAACGAATCCATTTTTGCATTAGGTGTTTCGGGATTAAAAAAAACATCGCTGGTACGAATTTCGTAATCGGGCAGTATGGGGCTGTAGATTCTTACTGCAGGATCGCCCTGATAAGTAAGCTGATGGCTGTGAGATCGCATTTGAATATCATTGCCGGCCAGCAATTTATTGGCCTCTGAAATGATTTTACCTATACCCTGCCCATAATTATCGCGGCAAAACTTTTGATAAAAGGCATTCATTTGCGCATATAATTTCCCATCGAGTGTAAAGTTGGAATGAGCCAGCCAGCCTATTGCACCTTTGTTGGCAGCACACACAAAATCGCGACCATAAATATCGGCATCGCCTGTTGGGTCAATATCGCTGGCATTGCCAATATTGCATCCGTTGAAATAAAAAAGCGGATACTTATTTACGTTGTTGCATTCGGCCAGACTGCCAAAGCTCACATCTAAAACCGTTGCCGAACCGTGACCTAAAAAGGTCATCATGCTTATACCGCGATTGATTACCTGTTGCAATTCAACCCTGAAATCATTCTGCACACTTTCACCACTGGTTTTGTTGAAACTGAGCACACGTGCACCAAACGATTTGCCACGAATAACCTGCGCATAGTTTGAAAGTTGAGTGCGAAAAACCTGTTGTTCGGAAGCAAATTTACCACCCGATACATGAAGTATTTGCTTGCGCCACTCCTGCAATGAATCGGGTGTTGTTTCATAGTACTTCAACTTATCGAGGTAATTCAATGCCTGCTGATTGGTAGCAGCAGCCACGCGTCCGGTAGCAATATCGTTTTCGAAACCGGAGCCTGTTATGCCACTGGTAAGCAACACATCGCTGGCCGGAACACCGAAAGGTGGCACCAGATTCGCGTTGTAGTATGTCGGATTTCGCAGGTAATTATTCTGGTAGCCCTTTCCCAACAGCAACATATAATCGGGCTTACGGGTTTGCTGTGCCAGCAGGTGTTCAGCAAGTCGCCTGATGGCCAACGGATGTACTTGACCGTACGTGTAATAATCATACAACTGAGGTGTGTTTACACGCAGCACCTTAAATTGCTGAGCGCGATATTGCTCATAGGCAGTAGCAGCCTGGTTCAGGCTCGGGTGAGTTACAATAAGGTACTCGTAATTTTCAGAGGGATTAATGTTTAGCATTGATACACCCTGCAGCAGGCTTACCTGTTCCACATCTGTTGAGTCGTATATATAAATTTGGGATGGCTTTGCTGAAGACTTTATCAGTAAATTGGCTGTGCCACCACTGAAAACACCGCGTATGCGTTGGTGCGATGTTAAATCAAAAGCGAGAGGCCGTGTTTTGCTGCCATTGCCATATTGCTGAAATACAATACGTGTCTTGGTACCGCCAATAACGTGATTCACATTCCATTCAAACTGTGTTTGATTACCCAGATTATACAATCTTGCGTAATTCAGTTTGATAAATAACAAGCTGTTAAAATCGGCATTTACATTCAGGTCATTGACTACCTGCAAACGCACGTTGGAGGTATTTGCACCAATATTGGCCGAAGTAAGCTGTGTAGTAAACTGCTGTGTTACGTATCCTTTGTAGGTTCTATCGTCAATCGTTGAGTAATTCGGATTTTCAGACGGAGCAATGCTGGTAACCACATGGTGATTGACCGGAGGATTGGTGAGGTAAAAATCAGATACACCGGCCATGCGCACCGTTATTTGCGGAGCAGGACCGGAAGATGTAAAGTGAGGTGTAAGCAGCTGATAAACCGCCTGCTGTCCCAACCCAATGCGGGAAGCACCCCAGCCCTCGCCTTCGGTGTATTCAGAGCTGTTGTATTTTTCACCGCCCGGAAAAAGGTTGATGCCCTCTACGTATTCATCTGTTCGCCAATAACGCTCCTCATGCAAAAAATAAGGTTCTGTCGTGTGTGCACCGAAATTTTCATCGGCTACCGTGATGTATCGCAAGGCGTTGATTGCAGTTGTATCAGGCAGTATGGTTAAAAAATATATAGCTGTATCACTAAACAGGCTTTGCCAAGGATGCGGCTGGTCAGATGAATTTACATACAGCAACGAATCAAATGCACCATCATTAGGTTTGCCAAAAAACTCAATATAATCTGTAACATCGAAAAAGCCATCTGCATCGCCCTGTATAAACAACGGTTGCTCTACCCCGTTTCGAAACAGCTGAAATCTGAATGTATTCAGGTTAATGGTATTGATTCCCGCAGCAGCAACTGTTGAATGACTTATGCGGTATACACCTGTTCGGGCTACTTTTATTTTGTAATAGGGTTGATAAGGCCGTATCCACTCAAACCCATAGTTTTGAGCAGATGCGCAGACTGATACAAACAGTAACCCTAAAATGAGAAGCGATTTTATACGCATTCGTTAATCCCGTGTATGATTTGAGCCAAATTTAAAGCATATAACGAATAATTTGTACCATTTAGTTTTGCCCAATGCAATTTGGGCTTAGGAGAAACTTGCACCATACATGACCAAAGTCATTTGCAGACTGGGCTATATTCCTCATTTTTACAAAAAAATTTAACCCCTTCAAATCATGGACGAACGTATGAAAAGCCTGCTGTATATGGCCGTTGGGCTGGCATCGGCCAGCGATAAAGCCAAACGACTGCTCGATAAAATGAGTGTAGAAGGCAAAATGAGCGAAGAAGAAGGTAAGCGCATTATTCATGAACTCTTTAACTCAGGTGCCGAGGCTGGCTCGCAGATGAAAGACGAAATGATGGCAAAATTTTACGACTTGCTGATGGAACTTCAGATTCCGAGTCAAAAAGATTTTGCCGAATTAAGCAACAGGGTCAAGCAACTGGAAGACATTATACATAATAACCAAAAGCCTGCATGAACTTTAAACACCTCAGACGGTACAGGCAGGTACTGAAAGTATTGCTAAGCTACGGCCTTGACGATATGTTTGCCGACTCAGCAATACGTAATGTGCTACCTAAATTTATGGCACACAAGCGGCTGAAAGGCGAATATGCCAAACAGCGGCATTCCCGCTATGAGCGTATTCGCATGGCTATTGAAGACCTTGGGCCCACTTTTGTAAAATTCGGGCAGATACTAAGTAACCGTGCCGATTTGTTGCCGCAGGAAATGATTGCCGAATTGGAAAAACTGCAGGATGCGGTACCCGGCTTTTCGTTTGAAGCAATACGGGTAAGCCTGGAGAAAGACCTGAACGGAAAAATTGAATACCTGTTTGAGTCATTTGATGAGCGACCGCTTGCATCAGCATCCATTGCTCAGGTGCACAAAGCGCGTTTGCACAGTGGCGAAGTTGTGGTATTGAAAATACAGCGTCCGGACATTGCCGATATCATTGATATTGACCTGCAAATACTGGCTGATTTGGCTGAAATAGCCGAAAACAACTTCCCAAACCTGTCGCGTTACGAACCGGTGGCTTTAGTCAAATCATTGCGCAGGAGTATGACTCGCGAATTGAATTTTTTGCTCGAAGCCAACAATATCATCAAGTTTCGCAGCATGTTCGAAAATGAACCTAGCATTTATATACCCAAGGTTCATACCAAATTCAGCACACGCAGGGTGCTGTGCATGGAATTTGTAGACGGTATAAAAATAAACCAGGTAGATGCCTTGCGCAAACAAGGTGCCGACCTTACCGAACTGGCCAACACGGGACTTCACCTCTACTTCACACAAATATTTAAACACGGTATGTTTCATGCCGACCCGCATCCGGGAAATGTACTGCTGCTGAAAGACAACAGGCTGTGCTTGATTGATTTTGGCATGGTGGGTGTACTCAACCGAAAAGACAAACATGCATTTCGTGATTTTATAGTTGCCCTTACACGCGGCAACTTTCACGATCTGGTGGCTGCCATCGAGCAACTTACGCAACACAAGCGCATTGCCAATAAAGAAGAACTGGAATATGATTTGGGTATACTTTTAGATGAATTTCCGCCACATACCATCGATCAGCGAAACATGTCGGAGGTGGTTGACCGGCTTCAGGAAATCATCTATAAGCACAAGCTCAGTTTTCCCACTGATTTTTTTCTGCTGCTACGCGCAATGGTTATACTGGATGGCATCAGCCGCATACTAGATCCAAGTTTCAATACGCTGGAACGCATACGCAAAAATGCACTTGCCCTGTATTATGAAAATCTTGAACCGCAACAAGTATTAAAGCACACCTTGGAATTTATTGTAGATGTGTGGGACTACCTGCGTGTATTGCCCAAGGATATAAAAAGCATTATCGAGAAACTGAAAGAAGGCAAAGTGCGTATCGAAATATCGGGATTAAATCCGCTGCTGCACACACTTGATGTAGTATCTAACCGGTTGTCGGCTGCTATAATTCTGGCTGCAATGATTATCGGTTCATCGCTGGTGGTGCTATCGGGCTTGCCACCCAAATGGGGCGGAGTACCTGCCATAGGTCTTGTAGGAATTATCATCTCAGGGTTGTATGCACTTGTACTGCTTATCTCCATTTTCAGACGCGGAAAATATTAACCATTAACAATCAAACACCTTACACTAACATTTTTAACATCACACCACCATTAAAAAACAACAACATGGAAACCAAGTATCAGGAACAAATCAAAGACTGGATGAACCAGTGGCAACAACGTTTTGAAGAAATGCGTATGCAATTTTCATTAGGCAAAATGGATGCAACCGAAACGTTTGAAAAACAAAAAAATCAACTGCGTGAAGCTATTGTCGCACTTAAATCAAACCTTGACTTAGCAGGAGATTCGGCCGATGAACAACTCACCAAAATGAAAGCCAGGCTGGAAGAACTGCAAGTACAACTAAACCTGGGCAAGGCCGATGGAATGGATCTGTTTAACGAACAGAAAAAGAAAATAGAACTAGCCTTGCACGAACTGAAAACAGAAAGCAAAAGCACATACAACAAAGCGTATGAACAAGCCCTTGAGGTGTTCGACCACAATGCTACGGCATTTAAAACAGGTCTCGAAATACTAAAGCTGCAATATGCATTGGGTAAAATGGATGCAAAAGATGAAGCCGATAACATACGCAAAGAGCTGAATGAGAAAATGAATGAGATGCAGAACTTTTTTACCGAAAGCCAGAAACTATTGCTCACACAGATGGATGAATGGAACAAACAATGGCAGGCCGGAATGGATAAAATGAAGCACTGGGCAGAGCAGTGGAAGAAGTAAGCAGGTAGATTTTCGAGTAGTGGTTTTCCACCAGGCGTGACTTTATGTTCTGGTAGCGGGATGATTTATTCGTTGCTAAGCTATCGCCCCTACGGGGCTGGGTTCTGTTGTTGTGGCCGGAAGTTTGGCTATTCGTATCGCAATGCCTCAATGGGATCAAGGCGGGCGGCTTTTGATGCCGGATAAATACCCGATACCAATCCAACGGCTATGCACAGCATAAGCCCTGCTGCTATCCAGTTCCACGGTATGATAAATCCTCCTCCAATAAATGAAGATACAAGATTGCCTATCAGAATGCCTAATATGATACCTCCCAATCCGCCCAAGACGCAGATTAAAATAGCTTCGTATAAAAACTGACGAAGCACCACTCCAGATGTTGCACCCATGGCTTTACGCACTCCTATTTCTCGTGTGCGTTCGGTGACCGATACCAGCATGATATTCATCAATCCCACAGCGGCACCTGTCAGTGTTATAAAACCTATGATTGTGGCAGCTATAGTCACGTAACTCAGCATATCTATCAGCTCCTTGGCCAGATTGTCGGCTTTCAAAATTTCAAAATTATCCTGTTCGGAGGCTGTGAGTTTTCGCACCCGCCTGAAGGCTGAACCGGCTTCTTCTACAGCCCGATCAATTTGTGCCACGTTGGTAATGGCTACCGTAATTACAAACGACATATTCGGTTTGGCAAATACCTGACGGGCACTTTCAAACGGTATAACCACCAAACGATCGCCACCAAAACCCATAGCTGAACCTTTTTCTTTTAATATACCTATGACACGATAACGCGCCCCTCCTACCATCACGCTTTCGCCCAATGCATTTTGTTTTTTAAACAACTTCTCTTTTATGTCTTTGCCAATAATTACCACATTGGCGGCAGCGTGTACCTCGCCTGCTGAAAAATTACGGCCATTGCTGAGGTTGTATCCGGCTACTTCCAGGTAATTCTCATCGCCACCCATCACCATTATATTGGGTTCGGTTTTTACAGACTGATAGCGCACCGTTGAGCTGAACGATGCATTCACCGACAGCGACACTTTGGATGGATATGCAAACTCTTCTTTGAACCTTATGGCTTCATAACGTGAAATGGTTGGATACCTGCGCTGTGAGCGTGCCCTGCCACCAAACTGTATATTGCTGCTTCTATTTTTGATGTTAAAGGTATTGGCACCCATTTCCGAGAAATTGCTGTTGATAGAAGATTTAATCCCATCTATTGCCGTAAGTATTCCCACCAAAGCCATAATACCTATGCTAATGATTAACGCAGTAATAACAGCACGGGTTCTGTTACCCTTTAAGGCTTGAAATGAAATGCTGATGGTATCGGTGAATTTCAACCTGTGTATGCTTTTTGTTCTACGAATGTAAAACCTTTACGGTTACCTTCCTCTACAAAATCTATCAGCATTCCGGCAAAGAAAAACACTTCGCCAGGACTGTAAATAACATCTGTGCCCTGTATAGTTTCCAGTTTGTCTTTTTCAGTTTTGGCATCAAACCCGATAAGCAGCCGCTTGTTGGTTTCATTCTTTTGCCTGATACCCACACGCAGATAATACCCATCCGGTATCTGAAGGGTTTGTTTGTACTGATTTACCGCTTGAAGTGCGCGCTCAGTAAATGTTATCAAATGCATGTATGCGTATTATAAATGTGTTTTAAAGTAATCGGCCACTTTCTGCATCAGGTGTACACGGTCTTTGCCCACCACATTGTGTTTATGACCGGGATATACAAAATAGTCGACCTGTACATTTTCATCAATACACTTTTTGATATACTTGAGCGAATGTTGCCATACCACTACATCATCATCCGTGCCGTGTATCACCAGTAATTTGCCTTTCAGATTTTTCACGTAATTGGTCAGGTCGGCATCGGCATAGCCTTCGGGGTTTTCTTCGGGCTTATCCATGTATCGCTCGGTGTACATTATTTCGTACCAGCGCCAGTCAATTACGGGACCACCGGCTACACCTACTTTGTAGGCATCGGTGCGGGTCATCAGCCCTATGGTCATAAAACCGCCAAAGCTCCACCCGAATACACCAATGCGTGATGCATCTACGTATTTCAGTTTTTTCAGGTAATCGATACAGGCCAGCTGATCATCGCGTTCGGCTTTTCCAAGATTGCGAAATGTAGCCTGTTCAAAAGCTAAACCACGGTTGGCCGAGCCACGGTTATCAACTGTAAATACCAAATAACCTTGCTGTGCCATATAATACAACCACATATCGGCACCACCCAGCCAGCTATTGGTTACCATTTGTGCATGCGGACCTCCGTATACATACACCAGTACCGGATATTTTTTAGCAGAATCCATTTTGTTGGGATAAAACATACGTGCATTGAGTGTAGTTTTTCCATCGGCTGCAGTAATCTGCAACAAACGCATACCCACGGGCATGTATGTATTCAGCGGATTATTGGCATTGAGCAGTATGCGCACATCGTTGCCGTTTTGTTCACGTATCACAATTCTGCGGGGTACAGTTGTACTCGTAAACTGATCTACCACATACTTGTCGTCATCGCTGATGAGCACGGTATGTGTGCCCGGTATAGAAGTAACAGCAGTATTCTTACCACTCGAAACCTCTACTTTGTAACATTGACGATCGAGACCGTTATTGGCAGTGGCCATAAAATAAAGATAGTTTCCGCTGGCATCAAAGCCTATGATTTCTTTCACATCAAAATTGCCTTTGGTCAGTTGCCTTTCCATTTCACCTTTGTAGTTGTAAAGGTAAAGATGGTTATAACCATCGCGCTCGCTTTGCCAGATAAACTGTGTAGGTTTATTTTTTACAAACAGAATGGGACTTTCGGGCTCGACATAGGAAGTGTGTGATTCGGTAAACATCGTTTTAATAAATGCTCCGGTGGTTGCATCGTACTTATTCAACTGCAGGGTGTTTTGTTCGCGGTTTACAATGGCTATATAAACCTGCTCTTCATCGGGGCTAAAGGTAATATTGGTCAGGTACTGATCGGCTGGACCTTTGGTGAATACCGGATACGTAATTTTTCGTTTGGTATCATGCATATACAGCCACACCATGTGGCTTTGTGCGCCTGCAAATGGGTATTTGATGTATTCGTACGAGGCCGGTACTTTATCTGTTTTAAGCAGCGTGTAATCCGTTACCATACCTTGTTGCTGCTTATAAAATGCCAGGCGCGTGCCTTTAGGCGACCAGAATAATCCTTTGTTGATGCCAAATTCATTACGGTGTACACTTTTTCCGTTTTCGGTAACATAGGCACCGTCATCGGTAATCATGTAATCGGGTTTTGCGTTGCCGGTTTTAGTGTCGGTAACAGGAATATTTTTTTGCTGCTGCACCTTATTCCATGTGTCGGTTGCATACAGATACACGTTGTTGTTTTGCACAAAGGCGATAGATGCCGAAGCGTTTTCAATCTCTGCATTTTCAGCTTCAGCAGGCAGTCGGTTCAGCACCTTGATCTCGTTTTTGCCTACGGTGTATTCATAGTACACGTTCGAGTACATAAAGCGAAATAGCTCTTTGTTTACCCACTTAATAAAAGGGAACCTTTCAAACTTAGGCACACCGGTATTGGTGGACTCTACCATTTCTTTCAGTTTATCAATATGCAGAATGGTATCGTTTTTACCCGAAGGAATATCGTGAATGATGAGGCATTCGCGGTTGTCTTTTTTACCTACCCAGCTAAGCAGGTGAGTAGCCGGAATAAAGGCTAGCTGCGACAAACGTTCGGGAGCCAAGGAGGTTCGTTGTTTCATCACTGCATCTTCTACGGTTAGCAGTTTGTTTTGAGCAGATGAAAACAAAGTAATACAAGTGAGTGCAAGAGCTGCGAAAGTACTTTTCATAACCAAAACGAATTAGAGTTGGCGCAATAATACACCGCATACGGGCAATAACAAAAACCTTTGGGCAAAGCAGTAAAACAAATACGGCCCCGCGCTTTGCGCGGGGCCGTAGCTCTCTGTCAACTTATTGTTGTATTAATAACTGTTCAGCATCATTGGCATCACCAGCATTAACATATCTTCGCCTTCTTCCTGCTCGGCAGGCAACAATACTCCCGCACGATTTGGCTGCGACATCTCCAGTTTCAATTCTCCTGAATCGGCTGCTGCTATCATTTCGGCCAGGTACTTCGAGTTGAATCCGATTTCCATGTCTTCACCGCTGTACTGGCAATTAAGTTTTTCCTGCGATTCGTTTTCAAAATCAATATCCTCAGCAGAAATATTTAGCTCACTGCCTGCTATTTTTAAGCGAATCTGGTGCGTGGTTTTATTCGATGTAATGGAAACACGTTTTACCGCTGTCAAAAAATCGTTGCGGTTCAATGTTAGCACATTCGGATTTTCGGTAGGAATCACCGCTTTGTAATCGGGGTACTTCTCATCAATCAGGCGACAAATCAAGCTCAAATCGGATGTTGAGAAATGGGCATTGGAGCGGTTAAACTCAACCGTTACTTCACTGTCATCAGATGGCAAGGCAGCTTTTAACAGGTTCAATGCCTTTTTAGGCATAATAAACGACTCCTCTACACCGGGCTTCACCCCCGACAGATTGTACCTTACCAGGCGGTTGGCATCTGTAGCCACAAAAGTGACGTGGTCGCTGGCCAACTGCACAAATACACCGGTCAAATTCAAACGCAATTCATCGTTGCTGGTAGCAAATACAGTTTTTGTAATGGCTTTTTGCAAGGCCTTGCCGGTAATGGTAAATTTTTTAGCATCATCTACCGTTGGGTTTTTAGGAAACTCATCGCCTTTTTGTGCAGTTAATTTAAAGCGGCCTGAATCATATTTTATTTCAACTGAGTTTTTATCGAGGTTAATGGAAAAAGCCAACGGCTGATCAGGCAGCGTTTTCAGCAAATCCATGGTGGTTTTGCAAGGTATGGCAATGCTCACATTTTCCTTGGCATCTACTTTAATAGATGTGGTCATGGTGGTTTCCAAATCGGTAGACGATATGCGCAGCTCACCATCTTTTATATCGAACAGAAAATTATTTAAAATGGGAATAATGGGCTTTGAAACAACCACCCCGTCAATCAGTGATAGATGCTTTAGCAATGTTGTGCTGTTTACAATGAATTTCATGTGTTAGTATACGTTAAATAGTAAAAATTCAAAATCATGCCGCTGGTTTAGCGAATGCACCAAAAATAGATGCACTGTGCCTGTGGTTAAGCACAATTTATGCACAGTTTGTGCAGCCGATTGATTAGCTAATGTAAACAGTACACAAATCTTATCAATTCAGATAGTTGATGAAAACATCTTAACAACCAAATCATTATATTTGAACATGACTAAGACTCAACTACAATTAGAAATCCAAAAGGTACTGAATAATGTTCCTGAGGATGTTTTACAAGATGTTTTAGATTTCTTAAAAGAGCTGCAAGACCAACCTGTTGAGAAGATAAAACTTACCAATAATCTTCGTCAAATCATAGCTGAAGACAGAGATCTACTTGAAAAACTAGCTCAATGATATAACTTAATGACGTTCTAAATATTCATCATATTCTTATTGACAAATTTGGTGGCAGTAAGGGTGTTAGGGATCTGGGAGCACTTGAAGCAGCTATCAATAGACCCTATGCTACATTCGATAACAAAGAACTTTATCCGACTCCAACAGATAAATCTGCCGCAATTTTTGAGAGTATATTAATGAATCATCCATTTATTGATGGTAACAAACGAACATCCTACGTCTTAATGAGGCTAGTATTACTTGATAACGATTTGGACGTAAGAGCTGACCAAATGGAAAAATTCAAAATGGTCATTTCCGCCAGTAGAGGAGAAATGAGGTTTGATGAAATAAGAAACTGGATACAAATACGCCTGAAAAAACGGCATGAGTAATCTTTTATTTACTGACATTACGATTTATTTTTCATAGCACCGTTTTAAATAATTAAAATTCGTACTAATAAATAGAACGATAGTTATTACCTCACTGTTTAGACAATCAAAATCACGCTCTCAATTCAACGCGTCAATCACATCCTGACGGGTTAGAATATGCACTTCGCCCGACAAGGATTTTACCAACACTGCATGGACTTCGCGGGTAATGAGTTTTGACACTTCATCCAGCTGCGTATCGGGCTGCACAAACGGAAACGGTGGCTGAACTACTTTCAGTACCTGCTCCTGTTTCAGTTCGGGTTGTTCAATAAGCTTGGCAAACAGGTGCGAATCGCTGAGTGAGCCTGTAAAATCGCCTTGTGCATTTACCACCGGAACCTGCGAAATATCGTACTTTCGCATCTTGGCCACCACATCTGCAATGGTGTCGGTTACATTTACCGTTACCAGCGGCAAATGGCGGTGACGCTCGATGAGTTGCGAAGCCTTGGGTTTTTCTTCTTTTAAAAATCCGCGCTCGCGCATCCAGTCATCATTAAACATTTTACCGAGGTAACGTGTGCCGTGATCGTGAAAAATAACTACCACCACATCACCGGGCTTAAACATGTTTCGCATCTGCACCAGTCCGGCCATAGCCGCTCCGGCTGAGTTGCCGGCAAAAATGCCTTCTTCGCGGGCTATTTTGCGTGTATACAGTGCAGCATCTTTATCGGTCACTTTTTCAAAATGATCAATAATGCTGAAATCTACATTCTGCGGCAGAAAATCTTCTCCAATGCCCTCAGTGATGTATGGATAAATTTCGTCCTTATCAAAAATGCCGGTTTCCTTGTATTTCTTAAACACACTGCCGTAGGTATCAATACCCAGCACCTGTATGTTGGGATTTTTTTCTTTTAAATATTTACCCGTACCGCAAATGGTGCCGCCTGTGCCCACACCTACAACCAGGTGTGTAATTTTTCCTTCGGTTTGTTCCCATATTTCGGGGCCGGTACTTTCGTAGTGTGCCTGCGAGTTGCTGAGGTTATCGTACTGATTTGGTTTCCACGAGTTAGGAATTTCTTTTTCAAGCCTTGATGAAACAGAATAATATGAGCGTGCATCTTCAGGGTCTACATCTGTAGGGCACACAATTACTTCGGCTCCGAAGGCTTTAAGTGCATCTACTTTCTCGCGCGATTGCTTATCAGTAGTGGTAAATATACAGCGATATCCTTTGATTACGGCTGCAATGGCTAATCCCATACCTGTGTTGCCACTGGTGCCTTCTATAATGGTGTAGCCGGGCTTTAGCCGTCCGTCTTTTTCGGCATCTTCAATCATCTTTAGCGCCATGCGGTCTTTGATGGAGTTGCCCGGATTAAAAGTTTCAATTTTGGCCAGTACGGTGCACGGTAGGTCTTTGGTTAGTTTGTTGATTTGCACCATGGGCGTATGGCCTATGGTTTCCAAAATATTTTTATACCACATGGTGGCGAAAATAGTATTCAAAACGGTAAAGTTTTACTCAAATTTTTTAACCGTGCTGCTGCGCCCCGCTCATCGTGCTTTGGCAAACATGCATTGTTTGCACTTCGGTTGTTTTATTGGCATGCAATGCGTTTACTTTGCCTCAGTATAGTTACACCCCTATTTTTATGACACAACTTGCAGTAGCCGCGCGCCTGATGCGCTATGTTCAAATAGATACAACAGCCGATCCCAATTCGGCTACCACTCCCAGCAGCATGAAACAAAAAAACCTGAGCGAATTGCTGGTGAAGGAGCTTCTGGAAATGGGCATTGCAGATGCACACATGGACGAATGGGGTTACGTATATGCAACCATACCGTCTAACAGCAACAAGCAGGTTCCTGTTATCTGTTTCTGCTCGCATGTAGATACAGCCCCCGATTGCAGCGGCACAAATGTAAAACCCATATTGCACAGCAACTGGAACGGCAGCGACATAGTATTACCTGACGACACCTCCGTGGTTATTTCACGCAATGAACACCCCTACCTGAATGAGCGCATAGGCGATGATATCATTACCGCATCAGGACTTACACTACTTGGTGCTGACGACAAAGCCGGTGTGGCTATAATAATGACGCTGGCCGAATACCTGATGCAACACCCGGAAGTGAAACACGGAGCTATAAAAATATTATTTACTCCCGATGAAGAAATAGGCCGCGGAGTTGATAAAGTGGATATGCAAAAACTGGGGGCACATTTCGGCTACACTTTTGATGGTGGCGAACGCGGCACGCTGGAAGGTGAAAACTTCAGTGCCGATGGCTGCACGGTTACGTTTTACGGAATAAGCGCACACCCGGGTTATGCCAAAGGCAAAATGGTAAACGCACAAAAAGTACTGGCTCACTTCATCAGCAGTTTGCCGGCTAATCATCTTAGTCCTGAAACTACAGAAGGCTATCAGGGATTTGTGCATCCGGTACATATCGAGGGCGGACTTGAAAAGGCCACGGCTCAGTTTATTATTCGTGATTTTGAAACTGAAAACCTGGCACGGCACGAAGAGTTGCTGGCCAATCTGGCTGCCGAAGCAGTTGAAAAATTTCCGGGCGCACGCTATGAGTTAACTGTAAAAGAGCAATACCGAAACATGAAAGAAGTGTTGGACAATATGCCACAGGTTATGCAACATGCCATTGAAGCTTACAAGCGTGCAGGCATTGAGCCACGCCTCACCAACATACGTGGTGGCACCGATGGTGCCCGACTAAGTTTTATGGGTATGCCCTGCCCTAACATATTTACAGGTGAAATGGCCATACACAGCAAACAAGAATACGTAAGTGTGCAGGATATGCAAAAGGCAGTGGAAACTGGAATTGAACTGGTAAAAGTGTGGGAAGAAAACGCTTAAGCGCCAAGGCTCATTTTTAGTTCATGTACCTGACTGTCCCAAAGTTGGGTGGCATTATTTTCATCAGCTGCATCTACAAAATCAGTAATAACCAATGCTACGTCATCAGTTAGTTCATCCTGTATGATTTCGAATTCAAAATACTCTTCTGGCTCTGAATTTACCCAGTGAAATTTAATGTATTTGTTGGGCGACTTTTTCACCACTTCGGCTATCTGTTCGTCTTTGTCCCACTTAAATTTAAACTGATTGTTGTACAAGTCTACATCATCGGCAAACCAACCCGATAAGCCTGACGGAGTGCTGATATAATTATACAGCAGTGCAGGTGATGCCTTAACTTCAAACTCCATCCGTATTTTTTTTCTGTTCGATTTCATTCCCGTAATTCTAAGGTTGGTTACAGGCAAATATATGTTTTTCTGCATTTCTGCAAAGTCGGCCCTAGTTTTTTTTCAAACAGGTGCTACTTAGCTTCAGACCAACCTGCCGTGTCGGCTTCTTTGGCTGGCTGTTGTGCGCGTCTGGTTTTGCGCAGGCGCAAGTCATCGTCACTTACTTTGATACGCATGTGCCTGGCTTCCTTGTCACCTGATTCGCTTTGGCTCACACCCAACTCAATATCTATTTCTTCTTCCATTTCTTCTTCGTCCTCCTCTTCATCAACAGGTGTTACTACGCAGTCCATACATACCAAACCTTTTGGTGTAACCAAATATGTTGTGCCTTCTGCAAACACCTCTTCGGTTTGTGCACGGTTCAGCATCTGCGTAATGTAGCGGTCGGTTTTTAAAACCGTTCCCACAGGTACATACAATTCATACTCCAGCTGTTGAAAGGCAAATTCATGATCGGCAACTGCCAATCGGTTATTCAGCGACAGGTTTTTTCCGCTGTGCTGCACGCTGCTTTCAATCTTGCCCGCAGTGCGCAGCGCCTGCAATGTACTGCTGCCACGTGCTGTTTTCAATGCCTGAAGTTTCATCCTTTTATCTTGCCCAGGCTTAATGGTGAGCAAAGCATGAGCCAGCACAATTCCGTTATCAGTAAAATATGTTTCGTTTAATATTACATGTTTGTTCACTGTTGTCATTACACGCTTTTCAGCCGAATCGGGCGCTAAAGGGTACAGATGCAATACATTCAGGTGCAGCGTATCTGTGGCTGTAGTATCCATAAGTTGAACTGTTTCCAGTGCCGATTCATCCATGGCTGAAGCATACCTCACTACCGAATACAGCGTTAACACACCTCCGGTAATGCCGGCAATCAATGTGATTGCTGCAATCCACTTCAGTTTATACCTGAGCACAAACAGTAATTTTATACCTGACGAAAGCAGAGCAAAAAGAACAGCAAAAACCATGAGCCCGATTCCGAGTATTGCTCCGTCAAGCCAAGCAGAATCTGGTATTAAACGGCTTACATAGTCGCGTAGCAAATGCCATTCATCGTACTGAAATGCATAGCCGGCCAGCATCGCTGTTAACAGAGCCAGACAGAAGAAAACGATAAAAAATCCAATGATGCGCAACATAACGTGTACCAGATTATTCAGCACGGGTTTGGCACCCTGCACGCGTTCACCCCATACCTGAGAATTGCTTTGCAGTGTTTTGCGCACATTGGCTTCGCCTTCCTGAATAGTTTCGCGCACTTTTTTCTCAATGGCACTTACATCTACCGGCTTGCCTTGCATCTGCAATTTTTCCGATGCTGTTTTAGCCTTTGGCAAAATAATCCACAACACTAAATACAGCAGTAAACCTGTGCCGAATACAAAAAAGGAAACAAGAAAGGCCAGCCTCAGCCACACCGCATCCATACCCAGGTATGCACCCAGACCGCTACATACGCCTCCTAACTTGCCATTTTCGCTGTCGCGGAATAATTTACGTGAGGTGTAGGAAGCATTTGTGTCTTTGCTTTCAGGAACCGCAAACCACAGCAGTATGTATATGAATATGCCCGAACCCAGCGTAAAAAACAGAATAAGAAATGCAATGCGCACCAGTATTGGATCAACCGAAAAGTAATTAGCCAGACCTGCACACACACCGCCTATAACGGCATGCTGCTTGTCTCTGCGCAATTTACGCGGACTGCTATCATCGGTTTGTGGTTGCTGCTCGTGGTATTGCTCACCGGCTGTGTCGTCAATATCGTAGGGTGTTCCCATCAAGGCTATCACCTCATCTGTTATTTCAGGTGTTACAATTTTGTTTGACAGCGTAAGACGCTGTTCTATAAGCTCGGCAATGCGGGCTTCAATGTCGGCAATTATTTCATCGGAACCGGGTGTACCGGCAAAATGCTTTTTCAACGATTCGATGTAGGTGTTCAATCGGATGTAAGCCTGTTCATCAATCGTAAATACCATACCATTGATGCTGATGTTGATGACTTTATTCATGGTTATTAGGTGTATTTGTTTTTTGGATAATGTGGGAAACGGCTGTGTTCAGTTCATTCCACGTTGCCGACAACTCGTGCAGATATGCACGCCCTTGCTCTGTTAGCTGAAAATATTTGCGTGGCGGACCCGATTTGGATTCGACCCACTGATAACTGAGCAGGTGGTCGTTTTTAAGTCGTGTAAGCAGCGGATAAATGGTTCCTTCTACCACAATCAACTGCGCCTGCTTCAACTCTTCCAGTATGTCGGATGCATACATTTCGCCCCGCGCAATGATGCTGAGAATACAGTATTCCAGTATTCCCTTTTTCATCTGCAGTTTGGCATTTTCTATATTCATGTTTCGGTGATTTCGGGTACAAACATAAATACTACTTGGTACTATGCAATACATAATACCTTACAGAATTGTATTATACTGATTTTATGCATATTAATTTTTAAAGTCTTCCGCTTATCTGTACAATTTTCCAAACCACGGTGCTGTAAAATGTGTGTGAACACATACCCGGCCGGTGTGCAAAAACACGTTATTTGCTGCACGATGCTCACACCTCAACCAAACAATCATTTACCTGCATGGCGCACCATACCTGTTGCCGTATATGCATTAGCCGTTTGCATTGGATTGTGCGCACTAAGCACATTGCTTGCCTCACGTGCCGATATTACGTATGCCATTAACGGCTTACACTCTCCCCTGCTCGATGCGGTGGCTAAATACCTTACACACGCAGGCGATGGATTTTTTGCAGTTGCCGTTGCTCTGCTGTGGCTGTTTAAAAACAAAAAAGAGGCGTTGTATATTTTTGCCTGCTACGGCATCAGTGCACTTATCACTCAGTTTTTAAAGCATCAGGTGTTTGACGATGCATTGCGACCTATTATGGCGCTTGATGCATCGCGCCTACATTTTATTGACGGGGTTACCGTGCACCGCTACCTCAGTTTTCCTTCCGGTCACGCCACCACAGCCTTGGCTTTGGGCACAGCCCTGTGTATGTGCACACCTACTCGTCTGCATGCGCTCATTTGCACCATTGCCCTGTTAAGTGCACTTACACGTATATATTTGCTGCAGCATTACATAACCGATGTAGCAGCCGGTGCTTCTATTGGTTATGCTACTGCACTTGTTTTACAACTAACTTTATTTCATGTCCGAAAAGTACCCACTCATTGAAAAAAATGCTTCGCTGGTATATGTTGTTGCGTATGCCGCGCTGATTTTTATTCCTTTCATCGGCAGTGTGCATTTGTTCGACTGGGATGAAATAAACTTTGCGGAGTCGGCACGCGAAATGTTACTCACACGCGATTACCTGCATGTTCAAATCAACTTCACCCCATTTTGGGAAAAGCCACCTTTCTTCTTCTGGTTGCAGGCATTAAGCATGAAGCTGTTTGGTGTAAATGAATTTGCTGCACGTTTCCCGAATGCGTTGTGTGGCATTGTTACCCTGGCTTCGCTGTTTTATATCGGCAAACGCGAAGCGTCACGCAATATGGCAATATGGTGGGTACTGTTTATGGCCGGTTCGTTTACTCCGCACCTGTATTACAAAAGCGGAATCATTGACCCCTGGTTCAACTTGTTTATTTTCCTTAGTCTGTATCAATGCATCAAAGTAAGCCGTGCCGAAAAGAATTCGAAAACAGATTTGAACTATGTATATGCTGGCCTTTTTGCCGGACTGGCTTTTATTACCAAAGGGCCTGTGGCCTTGCTTGTTATTGGCTTGTGCGTACTGGTATTTACAGCATTTAACCGCTTCAGGTTTTTCTTTACGTTCAGGCAACTTATGCTGGGCATTATTCCTTTTGTATTCATCGCCTCGGTGTGGGTTGCTGCCGAAGTCAACCAAAACGGGTTTCATGTGCTGGTTGATTTCATCAACTACCAGATTGACCTATTCAAAAACCCGGTAGCCGGCCACGGACAACCATTTTACTACCATGCCCTGGTGTTGCTTGCGGGCTGTTTTCCGGCTTCGCTATTTTTTATAGCAGGTGTAAGGCTGGGATACATCGAACCCGATCGTCAGCATTTTTTTAGGTGGATGAGTATCATGTTTTGGGTGGTGCTGGTGTTGTTTTCATCGGTAACTACCAAAATTGTACACTATTCATCGCTGTGTTATATTCCACTTACCTGTATTGCAGCCGCCTTCACACATCACCTGCTATCATCGGGCAAACGCCTGCATCCTGCATTTTATGTTGCATTTGGCATAATGGCTTTGGTCATCGGAGTGCTGCTTACTGCCATTCCTTTTATCGATTCGCTGAAGCCTCATATCATTCCCTACATCAAAGATGAATTTGCTGTTGATTGCCTTTCGGTGCCATCGCCCTGGAGCGGATATGAAATCATACCCGGACTTCTGTTTGTGATGGTGTATATATTTTTCATTCTGCTTAGCATACAACAACGTGCACTTACTGCAATCCGTTTACTGTTGCTGGGTTCATCGCTGCTCATTCCCATGTATCTGTATATTGTTGTTCCAAATATTGAAGCATACTCCCAACGTCCGGCTATTGAATATTACCGCCAGCTTTCTACGCAACCGGTGTATGTTGAAACACTGGGCCACAAAAGTTATGCTCAGTATTTTTATGCGCAATCAAAGCCCAGACCCGATAACTCTATTGATTGGTTGATGAGCGATAAAACCGACAAGCCGGTGTATTTCGTGGCTAAAACCACGTATGTAAAAAACAACCGCGATGAGCGGCTAGAGGAAGTGAGCAGAAAAGGCGGATTTGTGTTGCTGCGAAAAAAGTAAACGTGATTACTGTCGTTTGAGTTTGCCCGCATACTCAGCTAGTATATGCACAACCAGGCCAGTGGCCACACCCACCATCAAATCAGTAAGAACAATGGCTGCAAACGTGGTGCAAAAAACTGCAAACGGAATTTTACCACGTTGATACCACTCCCATACCTGTGTGGGATTTAGCAATTTATATCCTGTGTATACCAGCACCGCTGCCAAGCCTGCAATGGGAATTAAATTGAGCCAGCGTGCCATAAATACCACTGAAACCACCAGCAGAATGCCGTGAAAAATAGCCGAGAAACGTGTGCGTGCACCTGCCCTTAAATTGACCGTACCCCTTACAATTACAGCAGTAAGCGGAAGTCCGCCCAGCAGGCCGGCCAGTATATTTCCCGTACCCTGTGCCACCATTTCGCGGTCGGGTGGCGATACCCGCTTCAACGGATCCAGTTCGTCCATGGCCTCCAGCGACAGCAATGACTCTAACGTGGCAACGATGGCAATGGTAAAAGCTACTCCGTAAAAACGCAGTTGATTTAGTGCTGACCAGTCCGGGAAAAATGTGGAAGCTGTAAACTCATCTGCCGACTGAACCGAAGGAAGCTGCACGTATTGAAAGGCCTCGATTGCCGGCAAAAAACCAACTCCTGCATTCAGGTAATTGATAGCAATAGCCAGTAACACTACAGGCAATGCACCGGGTATAGCCTTGTAGCGGTTTTTCATTTTGGTTTCCCACACTATCATAAACAGCAGCGATATAACACCGATGAGTGTAACACCTGTGTTGATAGTATCCAGCGACTGCACAATGCTGGTAAGGCTGTATCGGTCGGCCTGTATACCTTCGGCATGAAAGCCGATGAGGTGTGGCAGCTGTTTGCTGATGAGAATAAAACCAATGGCCGACAACATTCCCTGAATAACTGATTGCGGAATGTAATGAATCACTTTGCCCACTTTAAGTACGCCTAGCAACAGCTGAATAATTCCAGCCACTACTACGGCACACAAAAACAATTCAAACGAGCCGAGTTGTTCAATGCCTGAAAGAACAATGGCTGTGAGGCCCGCTGCCGGTCCTGTTACACTTAGTGCCGAACGGCTGATAGCTCCCACCACAACACCGCCTATTACTCCGCTGACCAGACCCGACATAAGCGGTGCGCCCGATGCGTGAGCAATGCCCAAACACAACGGAATAGCCACAAAGAAAACCGATATACCGGCAGGTATATCGTACTTTAACTGACTGAACAGATGTAAACGACCCGAGGTGCTTTCGCTCATGAATTGGCAAAAATTCTAAACTGACCAAGGCCCCATTTTTGCAGCCTGTAAATAACCGAAGTGTGCAATACACCCATGCCGTAAATGCTGCTGCGCTTAAAGTTAATGGAAGATGCTTCGGGGAAATATTTGGTCGGGCAGGTAACTTCCGCTATCTCAAATCCTTTGTAAAATACCTGTGCAGTAATCTGGTTGTCGAACACAAAATCATCGGAGCAGGCATGATACGGAACCGACTTCAGCACGTGTGCAGCAAAGGCGCGGTAGCCGGTATGGTATTCCGATAGTTTTTGTCCCATCATGATATTTTGAAACAGCGTGAGCATGCGGTTAAAAATATATTTGTACATGGGCATGCCACCTTTCAGCGCTCCTTTGCCCAATATGCGCGAGCCAAACACCACCGGATACACATCATTGGCAATGATACTGGCCATAGCCATTATCAATTTGGGAGTGTATTGGTAATCGGGGTGCAGCATGATGACAATATCAGCTCCAAGTGACAGGGCGGTGTCGTAACACGTTTTTTGATTGCCTCCGTAGCCGCGGTTTTTTTCGTGCTTAATCACGTGGCGAATACCAATGCGCTTGCCCAGTTCGGTTGTATCGTCTTTGCTGGCATCATCTACCAGTATCACGTCATCCACAATATCGAAAGGTATTTCGCGGTAGGTTTTTTCAAGGGTGAGTGCAGCATTGTATGCCGGCAGCACCACTACTATTTTTTTTCCGTTTAGCATAGTTTAAATAAACAATAACCAAATGATGAACAATACAGGCAGCAAATAGGGCAACGTATACCGGTATATAAATGCAAAAAATCCGGGCATCTTCACTCCCGCCTGGTCGGCTATGGATTTTACCATAAAGTTAGGCCCGTTGCCAATGTAAGTGAGCGCACCGAAAAACACCGAACCTACCGAGATGGCTACGAGGTAAATTACACCCTCGCCCTGCACAAACTGAACAACATCGCTCATGCTGCTAATTGAGAGGTTGTGCATAGACATAGACAAGGCCAGAAAATTAACATACGTAGGTGCATTGTCGAGCATGCTCGAGAAGGTGCCGGTAGCCCAGTAAATAACGTGGTGCGAAATTTTATCGCCCGAGCCTCCGCCCAGCGACTCCAGCAGTTGCAGGGCAGGAATCATGGACAGAAAAATGCCGAAAAACAAAAAGCCGACTTCGAGTATGGGTTCAAAATTAAACTCATTGCTGCGCATGGCTTTTTTATTGGCTGTGCGGTATGCAGCAAAGGCAATGGCCAACTGCAGCAACTCGCGCACGTACGATATCTTTTTGCCGTGAATGCTGATGTACGGTATTCCATCCATCACATTGGGATCTATAAATACAGTAAGGATAATGGCAATAAGCCACACAAAGTTTTGACGGCCCGTAACGATGATGCGGTTTGTGTAATGTTCGCTTACATCCACATCATCGAGTTTGGTATTGCGTTTTTCCAGAAAATAAAAAATCACACTCAGCAGCAACATAGCTACCAGCCACACCGGCCACAGGTGCGTAAGTGTCCAGAAAAAAGGCACACCTTTTAAGTAACCCATAAACAACGGAGGATCACCAATGGGTGTGAGCAAACCTCCCAGGTTGGATATAAAAAATATGAAGAAAACAATATGATAGGTTTTGAGTCGGTAGCGGTTGATGCGCATAAACGGACGGATGAGCAATACCGATGCCCCGGTGGTTCCGATTAAATTGGTGAGCAATGCCCCGCACAGCAAAAACACAATATTGGTAGAAGCCTTTGACTCAACATCAGCAAAAATGTAAATACCGCCTGCGGCCACAAACAATGAAAGCAATAGCGAAATAAACGATGCGTATTCAAAAAAGGTTTCGGCTACCAGTGCCGAATCGTGGCGCACGGCTATATAATAAATACCTACAACCAAACCCAGCACCACAGCCATGTGTTTATAGTAATGATGCCAGATTGCCGGAAAAAAAATCGGGCCTGTGGCAATGAGTAAAAGCAGCAGGGCAAACGGAGTAACCATCCAGGTGGGCGGCAGCGCGTGTGCTGCACTGAGTATCAATGCGTGTATCATGCGGGCGCTAATGTAATATGTTCAGCGCAAATATTTATGAGTTCAAATCACCGCTATGTGCACAGCCATTCCCTTATTCCAGCAGTATGCGGTCACTGCCGTCAAACCGGGGCGATTGTATAGAAAGCACACGCAGTGGCTCTTTTGATGTGACCGTTACCTTGTGAGGGGTGTTGCACGGAATAAAAATGGTGTGGCCTTTGCGAATATGAAGGGTTTCATTTCCCAGCTGCATCATGGCTTCGCCTGAAAGCACCACTACATTTTCAGTGTGGTGTGCATGCTTGTGCAATTTCACCTGCATTGGTATGCAAATAAGAAATGTGCTACTCAGGCTGTCTTCGGTCAGTTTTTTTACAGTGGTTTCGCTGCAGCTTATTTGAATTGTATCGGTGGTGTGTAGCTGTGCTTGCATAGTTAATGCATACAGTAAAAATATGCCCAGCACTAAAGTTCTCATGATGCTATTTTTTCTACCATACCATCAGCAAGGCGATACTTTTCTCCGCTTTCGCTGCAAGTAGCCAGGCCATTTTCATCAAAGTGCAAACGCTGTCCGTGCTCACTCATCCAGCCGGCATGCACAGCCGGATTGCCAATATACAAGGCATAGTCAGGCACATTTTTGGTTACTACCGCACCTGCTCCAATAAATGCATATTTGCCTATGGAATGGCCGCACACAATGGTGGCATTGGCTCCTATGCTGGCTCCTTTGCCTACATGTGTTCGGGTGTATTGTCCTCTGCGGTTTACACCACTGCGCGGATTGGTTACATTGGTAAATACCATGCTGGGTCCTAAAAATACATCATCATCACAGGTTACTCCGGCATATACCGATACGTTGTTCTGAATTTTCACATTATTGCCCAGCACTACATCGGTGGCTATAAACACATTTTGTCCGAGGTTGCAGCCCTTGCCTAACTTAGCACCGCTGCTGATATGGCAGAAATGCCAGATTTTAGTACCCTCTCCTATTTCACACCCTTCGTCTGCATAGGATGATTCATGAACAAAATAATTGGTTTCCATAATTCAAGTTTAGGATATGCGCAGCATAAACGCAAAGGCACGTTGCAACAGCCGTTATTGGGCCTTCAGTTCCGTGTCGGTGTATTTTGATGGACATTTAAGCAGTATCTGCTTGGCCACAAATTCTTCGCCTTTCATTTTGCCCACTATCACTATCTGTTCTGATTTGTCAAAGTCCTGTGGTTCGGGTGCGTAGTAAATGACTTTGCGCTCATCACCTTTCTGGTCTTTCAGGTAAAAGGTAAAGTAGTTGGCATCTTTTTGCGGGTCGTAATAGCGCTCTTTTTCGCGGTTCAGCGTGCCTACCACATGATACTCACGGTCGGGATTTTCGGCTGCTACGGTAAAGTTTTCATAGGTGCTGGCATCGCCATATGAACTTACGATAGCTCCTATGCCAATGGCTATTAATGCAATGAGAATGATGTACGAACGTTTCATGGTTATTTCTTCTGCTCCAGTCGGCTTATTTTTTTATCAAGACGTATCAGGTATAATACTATGCCGGTAAAAATAACGGCCAGTACGGCCACCACCACCATCGATTTACCGCTGTTGTCGGCATCGGGCAGTTGCGCAGTGTGTTGCTGAATTTGTAGTAATGTATGTAGCATATTATGCGTTCTGTTTGTTGAGTTGTTCGATGCGTGAATAAAGCTGCGCTATCCAGAAACCCAAAAGGGTCCACCCGATTACTGCGGGGTAAAAAACCAGGCGCAGGCGCGAGTCGAGGTCGTATGAGTTAAAACCGGGATTGCCTCCGTTTCCGGGGTGCAGCGAATCGGTAAGGCGGGGCAAAATAAAAATAAGCACCACAAATACGGGAAACGAAAACAGGTTGTACACAGCCGAAACGCGTGCACGTTTTTCATCGTCATCCATCGAGCCACGTAGAACCGTGTACGCCATATACATCAGCATGCCTATGGCAGCGCTGTTCAGTTTGGGATCGTTGGTCCAGTAAGCTCCCCACGTGTTTTTAGCCCACACCATGCCGGTTACCAGTCCCATTATGCCGAACACAATTGCCACACGGGCCTGCTGCTCGGAGCGAATGTCAAAACGAATATCGGAAGTGCGCAAATATTTTACTGCATTGATGGCCGATGCCAGCAACAGCAGTATCATACCAAACCACATGGGCACATGGTAATACAGATTGCGTATGCTTTGCTCCAGAATATCCAGTTTGGGCACAGGCATTAACATGCCTCCTACTATTGCGTACATTACCAGCAGTACGCCTGTTATTTTCCACCAGCTAATCATGCGGCAAAGGTAGGTGAAATGTATGGTTTCAAATACGACATATATCAGTTTTTAACAGGCTTGTAACTTTTGCAAAATGAGCTGATGCCACACTCACCGCATTTCGGATTGCGCGCCACACACACATAACGCCCGTGTAATATGAGCCAGTGATGCGCCCGCGCAATAAACTTTTCGGGAATGTGCTTTACCAGCTGAACCTCGGCCTGCAGCGGAGTTTTAGCTCGCAGTGTAAGCCCCAGCCTGCGGGCCACCCTAAACACATGCGTATCAACTGCCATAGCCGGTTTATCAAAAATAACGGAAGCTATGACATTGGCCGTTTTACGCCCCACACCGGGCAACTTCACCAGGTCATCAATGGCAGAAGGAACTACTCCGCCAAAATCGTGCAGCAGCATATTGGCCATGCCTATCAGGTGACGGGCTTTGTTGTTCGGATAACTGATGCTGCGTATGAGTGCAAACACGTCTTCAAATTCAGCCTTACTCAAACTTTTTGCATCCGGAAATTTGGCAAATAAGGCTGGCGTGGTCATGTTTACACGCTTATCAGTACACTGGGCCGAAAGAATAACAGCTACCAGCAACTGAAACGGATTTTCATAATACAACTCGGTTTCGGCCTGTGGCTGGTGCGTAGAGAAATAATCAATAAAGTGTTGGTAGCGCTCTTCCCGCTTCATACCCTGTCAGAATAATCCTTTAGCTATCAGGTAAGGTATAATCAGCCACAAAAGTCCCTTGATTAAAAAGAATAAAAATCCGGCCCAGCCAAGGCGTTTCATCCACATCCATAAGGGCTTGCGCTGGTTATGCGGCACCGGGCACTTCAGTTCTTTATCTTTGGCTTGCTGTAAGGTATTCATTACCGTGAAAAAACGTTCAATACTACACTTTGTTTAGATGAATAAAAAATAGTGTAGCCCTTAGCTGCAAATACGACCAATTACTGACACTTGCTGCAACTTAATTTTTTTCTGCTTCCGCAAAATTACACATCTTCCGCTATGCACATCAGCTTTCAAACTGCATGGTGTAGCTGCGCTCAAACGTAAGGCCCGGCTGCAGATTTATCATGGCGGGCTTGGAGCTTATATCGCTGTGGCCGGTGGTGTCATCGGCACGGCCACACCACGGCTCAATGCACACAAAACCGGTGCAGTTCTTAGGCGACCAAATGCCCAAATAACTAAAGCCCGACCAATGCATGCTTACCCGGTGGCCCGAATGGCGGTGCACCAACTGCGCTCCGGTTATTCCCTCACCTGCCACTACCAGTGCATCGTTTTTAAATACTTCGGCATTTAGGGGAATTTTCAGCTCTTGAAATGGCGTGGTTTCGGGCAGAAACAACCCGCCCGACAGATGTAACCGCTGCAATGAATTGTGCGCCTGCACTTGCAGGTCGTACTCGTGCATGGCTCCGTTTACTAAATTAAATCCGGGATGCGCACCTATGGAAAAATACATAGACTGCGTGCCGCTGTTTATGACCTGCCACGTGCAACGCACACTGCGCCCGTGCAATGCATATATTATACGAAGTGTAAACGCATACGGATAAAGCAACAACGTATGCTCGTTATGCTTTAGTTCAAATACGGCCGTAGATGCAGTATTCTCTACCAGGTCAAATTCACAGTCGCGGGCAAAGCCATGTTGTGTCATCACATATGAATTGCCGTTTACCCGAAGCTCATCGTTTTTCAATTTGCCTACCACCGGAAACAGAACCGGTGATGTTCGGCCCCACCAGGTTTTATCGGCCTGCCACAGGTATTCGAAACCGCTGTGTGTGTCGCGTATGCTTTTAAGTTCAGCTCCTGCCGGTGAAATACGCACATCTAAATATTCGTTGTGTAACGCTGTCATGAGAGGGCGAAGGTAATAAATGGAATCGAGAGGGAGGTTAGCTCCCGATAGCTATCGGGATGAAGGTTGGGAGTTGTGGGTTGGGAGTTATGAGTTGGGGGTTGTGAGTTAGGAGTTGTGGGTTATAGGTTGGAAGTGAGATATCGAGATACCGGGATGCGAGACAAAAACAGGTGACGAGGATAAAAGTGGGATTGCCTCCCGATAGCTATCGGGATGAAGGTTGGGAGTTGTGGGTTATGGGTTGGGAGAAGAAAGCGAAGAGTTGGGATTATACCCTATTGTTACTATAAAGGATTATAACTGCATTCAGTTATTTGGGGTAAAAGCTCAATCAGTTTGTCTGAATCAATTTGCCGTTTTGCCAAATGTATTCTGTAAACAGGTTTTTTGACCCGTAAGGCAGCACTATTCTTCCATTCGAAAGGCTGCATATGCTTTGCCCTTCCAAATTACCCACCTCTTTGTATTCTGTTTTTACCTTTTTGAATACAATTACATTTAGCTGCGAAATGCCGTCACCATAAGCCAGTAAAAGTTCATATCTGCCATCTTTATCAAAATCATATTCGCAGGCCTGCATAACAGTCCATTCATTACTTTCGTCAATTGCCAGTAGCGACTGACCTGTATTGCCGGTTATTACAGTTGCTTCTACCAGATTTTTTCTGAATCCTATAACCAATTGCCCGCCTGATTTAAGCTTCATCTGAGAATCGCTTGTTGAACCGCTTATATAAGAAAGAACACCGGTAGTGCCCCTTATTATAATTTGTGCAAATGTGGTATGTGCTGCAAATAGTAACAGAATCAAACTCAATCGTAGTTTCATATTCGTATAATACTTGTTTATGCACGAATATAAAGGAAGAATTGAATTAATAAAGTATGTCGGTGCGCAGAGTCAGACACACCTTTAATGACAAGTCCCAATTAGGTCGACAGATGCGTAAAGAAGGTTATGGGTTGGAGGTGAGATATCGAGATATCGGGAGGCGAGAAAATAACGGGTGACGAGGATAAAAGTGGGATTACCTCCCGATAGCTATCGGTATGAAGGTTGGAGACTTAAGTTGTAAGACGAAAAAAAGAAAAGTCTGGATTAGCGGGTTAGTTGCTCCAGCAGTTGGGTTTTGCTTTTAATTACCGAATCGAGTTGCTTTACTTTTTCGTGTTCGGTGTTGATCAGGGAGTCAAGTGTGTAAACCTTGCTTACTTCAGTGTTCAGCAGTGAGTCGAGCGACTCTGATTTGCTTTTCAGTTCATTCAGTTTACTTTCTACTTCGGTAGTCAGGTTGCCGCACGAAGCCATCACTGCAGTGGCCGTAAATACAGCCATATGGCGAATTGTATTTTTCCTGTTCATCATGTGTGTAGTGGTATTTTTATACGGATGCAAACATACGGCATTGCAGCCTGTGCCGCTGTCACGCTTGTGTCTGATTTAATCGCACAGACACTCCTGGCCTATTTTTTAACGAAATATATTTTCAAATAAATGGGTTCATTTTCTGCCACAGCTATGTCTTTGTAGTTGAACACAAAGGATGTGTCAGAGGTTTTATCCATCTGAAGCCTCTCCTGCATATTGTTGGCATCAGCCAATAATTTCAAGTACGTTTTACCGCTGCTTTGTTCCACCTGATACTTGCGGTTCGAAATTCCCTTATCTCCTTCAATCACACATGTGCCGTCTTCTCTGAATGTATATTTGTATAAATCTACGCCAGGTATCTCCATAAAAACAGAGTCGTTTTTTACCCAGTTTTGCACAAATTTGGTTGAGGCCCAGTTGCCCACCAGCCATGCAGGTGGTGCAGCAGCAGCAGCCGGGGTACTGCTGTCGTCTTTGGTGCAACCCGCTATTGCAAAGGCTATAGCTGACAGCAGCACACATACTGATATTAATTTTCTCATGCTATTGGTTTTTATCCTTTTCAAATTAAAGTGATTTTCTATTTTTTTAAAAAAGTACGTTACAACCAACAAACACAGCCTAAGTCACACCGGTTTGCCGAATTGTATTTACTTTTCTCTTGCATAAAATACTTATAACCGAATCAATGTTGCTGCTATTTCATCACGCAGCCTGGGCGATACCTTTACTTCATCGGCATACGTTTTCCACCGGCTTACAGTATGGCTAATCTCCTCTATGGTTTCTGCTGCCTTTTTGTTTTTGATGGATTTGCCCACGGAGAGTAAATCATCTTTGGTAATATTGGTTCTTTTGCCGTTGATGCTTAAAGCATGCTGACTTACCCACTGATGTTTGGGTTGATACGCATGGCAAATATCGTAGGCAGGTGCCAATTCCCATTTCCCGCCTTTTTTCAAGCGGAATGCAAAGTTTTTGGTGTGGTCGTCACAGTTGCGGGCTACAACATTGAACACCATTCTGCGAAACAACTGCTCAGCATCAGGATAGGGTAGCTTTAATTCACGAAGTGTTTGAAACAACTGTTCATAACTGAAGCTGGTTACGAGGTTGTAATCAAAGTGCTTCATGGCACAGAAGGTTTGTATATGGTGCTTGGTTGAGCCATCTTCACGGTCAAAACGCTTGGTCATAAAATGCGCCCTGCCGTTTTCTTCTAACAATCTGGAAGGCATCATGTGTATACCACATGCCACAGCCATGTTGTAGTATGCCATTTCCACCCGGCCATAACCTTTGCTGGCTCCCAACTGCACATCGCTTACTCCATCCAATTTTATCAGCCAATGTTCAAAACCTCCGGGTGCATTGGTTTGCCCCGATTTTACTTCACCGTTTCTCTCGTTGTAGGCAATCACCGCTTTAGGCCGCGCACCTCCGGCCGAGGTGCCTATACGCAATATTTCAAGAATGGATTTTTCTTCGTCTTGCGGCAGGTTGGTAACGAATGCTTCTTTTTTGGTGAGCATTTTCCGGGCTATGTCTACCAGGCTATCTATTTCCACCGAAAAAGTTCTTTTGCTTTCCTTAAGGGTTGTTGGTTCAAACTCCAGTGCGCCCATACCCCGGGTACCTATGAAACACAGAGTTTCTACCGGATTCATACTATCCATCGGTCGCCCCTGCTGCGCCAACCACAAATTGATGAGTTCATTTCCATACCTATCAGGAAGCACATCGGCCAATAAGCCGGGCAATCCTTTGAAGGTATCCAATGCAGAATCCGGCTTTTTGCGCAAAGCGGGAAAATAGTAATTACGTTTTCTATCGTAAACCGACATTTGAAACGGGGCCAAATCCCAGCCTTTATCAAGGAATTTTGAATCATACTCAAACGTGGCATAGCCCGTAGCATCATCCCACGCTACCGCACCCACTAATTCGCCCCATATTTTTACATATGCTGTGTTCATGCTTTACCAGTCTGATTTTTCAGGGTCCTGTGTTTTGGTGCTTCTTGCTCTTTTGCGTTTTTCCTGTTCGGCTTTGGCAAGGGCCAGCGGACTGATGAGCTGCTGCACTTCAAAGGCATCCATTACCTGCAGTTGGTCAAGCACCCGAAGCACCTGTATAAGCGTGGCCAGTGTTACTGTTTCGCCCCGTTCCAGCAGACTGAGGGTAGAACGACTAATACCCGCCTCATGCGACAGCATATCCTGGGTTTTGTTTTGCTCCAACCGGTGATGCTTAACAAATGCCCCGATATGAGCTGCCAGCGCCTGATCACTCATTGAATACCATTTTATGAATGCTTTATCAGTCATTATATTATTTTTTATACTTTTATGAATTATATCTCATGCAATATTAAGAATATTTTTAATATATCTATGCAATGATTAGTTATATTTAATGCTGCTATATTCGTTCATTGAATACCTTACCCCATAAAATCCCTGTTTGCCTATGCGCATGTTGCTTTATACGATTTTTACTTTCTGTTGCCTGGCGGTCAGCCCGCTGAAGGCGCAGCCCGATGCCGATAAACTGAAAAAGAAACTGAAGGCTGCCTACATCATAGGCGACCCGGTAAACGAAGACGGTGTGTTTATAGCACGGCTTAAAAAAACCAATACCTGCGGCATGTACCAGTGCACAGATGGCAAAAAAATTCAATGCCTGATTCCACCGCTGTTCGATTCGGTTGATTTTTTCCGATTTAATGGTGTGGTTACCGGTGTGTGGCTAAATGGCAAGGTGGGCCTGTACCTGTCACCGTGGACAAGCGACTCAGCGCACCTGGCTGTGCCCTGCCTGTACGATGCCTACAAACTGATACGTGTTATTAAAAAACAAGGTGACGATGTTGACTACTACACCACCGAACTAACATACGTGGCCGTGAAAAAGAACGGCCTGTGGGCCTGGATTGACTACACCAACGGTGAGCTGAAAACCGATTTTCTGTACGACCTCACCAAAGAAAAAATGCCCTACCCGAAGTTTTGAGTGGATGGGAATGTGCGGGGGAGCAATGTGCTTGCAAAATGCGTTGGCTAATATTTATTTTATCTTATCTTATCCCAACTGCTTTTAAAATTATCATCATTCACAGATGACAAATTCAAAACACCTCTTGTTTCATATTGCTTTTTATTTAGTTTGTCTTTGCCGAGTAGATTCTGTTTTCTGCTTCGCCATTTTCAGCCATTATAAAATGTAAATGTATCCCCCCTTATTCAAAGTCAATTTCACGCACGCGTTTTTTGTCGCGCCTTTCTTCAATGGCCAGGCGAAGCGCTTCTTTCAGCTCTTTGCCGTTGGGTATGCCCTTTATGTTAATCACTGTATCGCTTTTGTCTGTCGTGTATATCACCAGGGTTGAAAGTACCACCAGCCTGAACCAAAACGGCTGTTCGTGTTTCATGTCTTTTACCCGGTACAATTCCAGCTCTTCGGTAGTTTTTGAAAACACACCTTTGTGCTCAATAATGCGCTGCGTGGTTACTTCGTAGGTGTGGCAGCGGGTATTTAGGTAGCGCCACAGCGCCATGCCCAGGCCAAGCCCGAAAACGGCTGTAAGCGGCACACACACTGCATAAAATCCGAAATTGGTCCACTGCGATGAGTTTCCCGTCCATAGTGCTTTTTCTTCCATGTGTTGAGTAGTTGTTTGGCATGAGCAAACTATTCATTTGCCTGTTAAAATGCAACTGCATCGTTGTTATTTTTAATAAAAAAAGCCCCGACAAGTCGGGGCTACTATGCGTTTAATGCGCAAGCCGTGTTTTAAAAACGCAGGCCCACACCCACTGTGAAGTTCAGGGTTTCTATGCTTTGCGTAAAACTTCTATTTTCTAACTCCCTTTTATCACGGATGGTCGAATTATTGGTCAAAGGCAAATTATCAATTAGCGGCAAACCGGTATTAACATTAGGGCTAAGCGGGTTGATACTTGCGTTAGTTCTGTGCTTAAGTGTTACGTCCATATTGCTGAATTCGGCCTGTGCATTGAAATAATCTACATTGGCCATTACACACAGCCGTTCGCTGAGGTTATATCTGAATCCACCACCCAGCAAGTAAGAGAATGCTCCCGTGGCACTTTTAAATTCAAAAGAGAAACTGTCGCTGCTGGCCGTAACATCAGGCGCAGCTATTCTTGAATAACCCGACATAGCACGTGTTTCAATGCTGAAATTTTCAGTAATGGGAATACCGAAGGTAAAACCTACCAAAGCGCTTCCGCTTAGCCACGATGAGCTTTCCAGATTCCAGTTAATACCTGTTTGTGTTTTCAGGTTAGTGGCCTGCGCATCGGTACTTGTGCCATTCATTTGTGTGCGAAGCAAACCGGCTATGCCCAAAAGTTTGGTAATTTTATACTGATAAGAAATATCCAGTGTAGCTCCAAGCTTAGCTGAACCCGAAAGCGGATTTTTTACATCAGTTGAACCAAAGTGCGAATACGGACTGGCAGCACCCAGCGAAATGGACAGGGTACTGTTGGGCTGGGCATACGCAGCCGAGGCCACCACTCCCGAAACAAGCAACAAGGCAATATATTTTTTCATGCTGTACAAAATTTTTTTACTTTTAGTATTGGGTTGAACGGTAGTTTTATTAAACAATCAGTTACAATACATGAGCAAACTATTGAATTGGATTTAAAAAAACAACTGCCGGGCAAAATAATGTGTAACAAATACACTTTGGGGTACGGACCTTAGATAATTGGAGAAAATATAGTTTACAAAATTTACAGCCTGAAGCCAATACCCAGCCTCAGGTTAAGCGTTTCAATAGTCGGGCTGAATGAACGAGTAGTAACGGTAAGTCCGGATATGTTATTAGAACTTTGCACATCTTTGTATTCGGGCCGGGTGCGCAGGTAATCGACATTAGCCATAAAGCACAAACGGGTGCCTGCACGGTAGGTAAAACCAGCACCGGCCGCAATAGCCAATGCAGTTGCCGATAAGCTTTTCTGTTGAATTTGAACAGACCTAATGAAGTCGATATAAATGATGTATATCTCGGGTGATGCAGAGTGTAAAGCACCTACCTGCGTGCGTACTTCAAACGAGAATGCGTCATTGAGAGGTATTGAAGAGAAGACGCCTGCCAGTGCACCGGCCGAGGTCCAGAAGCCGTCTTTTACGGCTGACTGCACATCAAACCTTTGGTCGAAATCATTTTTGATAGCATCGGTATTCAGCGGATTAGCTTGACCAACAATCGTGGCACAAACACCAAAGCGTGGAGTAATATTGTATCCGCCTGAAAATTCAACGGTAGCGCCTGTTTTAGCCAATCCTGCGTTTTCATTGGTGGGATCGGCACTACCGAAATTGCCGATGGCAAATGCCGGTCCCAGCGAGAAACCGATATAGCCTTTATTTTGGGCATGAGAGATGGCAGAAGTAAACAATGTGATAATTAAAATGGCTGAGTACTTTTTCATGGTGTGGATGTGATGTAGAAATAACTCGCGTAACAGATTTCTGTCGGACGGCTGCAAATAAAGTGATTTTACGAACACTGCTGAAGTAAGTATGGTTTTAACTAAGCAGTAGCTAAAATTTATTTTTTAAGAAATAATTAGTGCAAAAAAAGCCCTGATAATTCAGGGCTTTGAAGTTTTGTGCTGCGGAAGAGAGTCGAACTCTTACACCTTGCGGCACCACCCCCTCAAGATGGCGTGTCTACCAATTCCACCACCGCAGCAGTTTCTTTTATTTATGCTTTGGCGTGTCTACCATCCCGATAGCTATCGGGACCACCACCGCAGCAGTTTCTTTTATTTGTGCTTTGGCGTGTCTACCATCCCTATAGCTATCGGGACCACCACCGCAGCAGTTTCTTTTATTTGTGCTTTGGCGTGTCTACCATCCCGATAACTATCGGGACCACCACCGCAGCAGTTTCATTTATTTGTGCTTTGGCGTGTCTACCATCCCGATAACTATCGGGACCACCACCGCAGCAGTTTCTTTTATTTGTGCTTTGGCGTGTCTACCATCCCGATAGCTATCGGGACCACCACCGCAGCAGTTTCTTTTATTTGTGCTTTGGCGTGTCTACCATCCCGATTGCTATCGGGACCACCACCGCAGCAGTTTCTTTTATTTGTGCTTTGGCGTATCTACCATCCCGATAACTATCGGGACCACCACCGCAGCAGTCAGATTGTTACCGAAGGCTTATTTGCTCTTGGTTACTTTGCCTTTAGAAGCACGCTTGCTGCGTGTGCGGCCAAATGAACCATTTTTCAATTTACCTCTTTTTGAACGGATATCTCCTTTTCCCATGATGTGTTGTGTTTAATGATGAGCAGCGAAAATACGACTACGCATGTTTATGCCCAAATATTTTAACTAAAAAAGCCCGACTCTGATGAATCGGGCTTTTTCGTGTATCGTTTTTAATGCAGGATTAGTGAGCTACATTAAATCTGCCGCTTTTAATCATGTCATTGCCTGCTGTACGAATTTCATACAGGTACATACCTTTGTTGAACATACTTACATCTATATCTGTACGGTTGGCTGAACTACGCAGGGTTTGTACAACCTTACCGGTAATATCAAATATGTTGATGATTTTTTCTTTCTCGTAATCCAAATCAATATTCAGGACACTAACTGCCGGGTTAGGATAAACCTTAACTGTAGCAGCTGCCTTTGCAGCTTCCGATATGGAATTGAACAGGTTGTAAATAGCTGCTGAAAAACTGTTGAACGTAGCATTCGTTCCGTCTGGTGAGTACCATACGGCTAGTCCCAGTCCAATATTACCTGAACCACCACCTGTTACATTGATAGTGTATTGCTGGGTAAACTGCTGCGAATCACCGGGAGCAATATTTACTGCAGCAAGCGCTACAGGCGTTGTTTGATTGGTAAAGGTGGTTCCGTTAAAACTGCCAAGGCTAACAAATACCTTATTGGCACCGCTGATAGTTGCAGAATCTATATTTCGTACCCAAAACTTAAAGGTTGTTGGTTGTCCGGCAGTGATGGTTGAACCTGAAATAGGCTCGGCAATGCGGATGCGTACTTTGTTGTTGTTTTGTGCGTTTACCTGCAAACAGGCAACGGCAAGAATGGCAAGTAGTAATTTTTTCATATACAGTAGCTAATTATGCAACACAAGTTTAGCACAATTAGACCGTACTTGCAAGTTTTTATTTGGGGTGGTAGTGGTGGTAAACCGTTTCGGCCTTGGCTGCACCCACTGCATCAGCTAATGAGGCAAGGCTTGCTTCCTTTATTTTTTTTACAGAACCGAAGGTGGTGAGTAGTTTTTTAAGTGTGGCCTCTCCCACTCCGTTTATCTGTGTAAGTTCGGATGTGAGTGCACCTTTGCTGCGTCTGGCCCTGTGGTGTGTAATGCCAAACCGATGCGCCTCATCACGTATCTGCTGAATTACTTTTAAGGTTTCCGACTTTTTATCAATGTACAGTGGCAATTCATCTTCCGGAAAAAACAATTCTTCCAAACGCTTGGCAATGCCCAGCACCGGCACACGGCCATAAATGCCCAGTTGCTTCAGTGTTTCCACGGCAGCACTAAGCTGGCCTTTTCCTCCATCAATAATGATTAGGTCGGGCAAGGGTGCATTTTCGCTCAATACACGGCTGTAGCGCCTTCCCACCACTTCGCGCATGGTATCAAAGTCGTTGGGGCCTTCCACCGTTTTCACATTGAAGTGGCGGTAGTCTTTTTTGCTGGGCTTGGCATCTTTAAACACCACACAGGCCGATACCGGATAAGCTCCCTGTATGTTCGAATTGTCAAAACACTCAATGTGGCGCGGCAGGGTTTTCAGGCGCAGGTCTTTTTGCATCTGCGTAAGTATGCGGTCGGTTTTCACTGATGGATCAAGCTGCTCGTACTGTTGCAATTTGTCTTTGCGGTAGTACATAGCATTTTTCATGGACAGGTCAAGCAGCTTTTTCTTATCGCCTGCCCTGGGCACAGTAAAGGTCAGTAGGTCGTCCTGCAGCGGCAATTCAAAAGGCACTATCAATTCGCGGCTTGTGCTTCCATAAGTATCGCGCACTTCGGCAATGGCCAGTTCCAGCAATTCGGCATCTGTTTCATCCAGCTTTTTTCGCAGCTCAAAAGTTTGTGTTTGTATAATTATGCCATTGCTCACCTTTAGGTAATTGACAAATGCAAAGCGGTCATCTGTGGTTATACTAAATACATCCACATCAGTTATGGATGCATTGACAATGGTGGATTTACTCTGGTATTTTTCCAGCATATCCAGCTTGCGCTTGTAGTCGGCTGCCTGTTCAAATTTCAGTTCAGCGGCTGCATGCTGCATCTGTGTTTTCAAATGCTGTTTCACTTCACTAAGGTGGCCTTTCAGTATGTTTCGTATTTGCTGTACCGATTGGTTGTAGTCGGCTTCCGATTGTGCTCCTGTGCAGGGAGCTTTGCAGTTGCCAATCTGAAACTCGAGGCAGGCTTTAAATTTTTTTTCTTCGATGTTGCGCGCACTCAGGTGCAGGTTGCAGTTGCGAATCGGATACAGCACTTTTATCAAATCGGTAAGGGTGTGCATCATACTTACCGATGCGTAGGGACCAAAATATTCAGAACCGTCTTTTACCGGTTTACGTGTAGGAAACACTCGCGGAAACCGTTCATTTTTAATGCACAGGTACGGGTAAGTTTTATCGTCTTTGAGGTTGATATTAAACCGTGGCTGAAATTTTTTGATGAGTGCATTTTCAAGCAGCAGTGCATCTATCTCGGTATCTACCAGGGTAAATTGAATATCGGCAATTTTGCTCACCATCACCGCAGTTTTGCGGTTTTCATAATGGGTTTTCGAAAAATAGGATTGCACCCGTTTGCGCAGGTTTTTGGCTTTGCCAATATACATCAGGTTGCCATCGGCATCGTAATATTTGTAAATACCGGGCTGCTGGGGCAGTGAATTGAGAACAGTAGAGAGTTTGTCGGTATGCGGGGCCATTATATACCTAACGAACAACGAACCGGCTGCGTTTTACGCCAACGCTGCTTATGCGTTCAGCTACGTAAATGCCCGGAACAAAATCCGACACACCAATAGTCATGGTCTCGTTCAGGCTTTCATTGGCATACGTATGTATGAGTTTGCCAGATGCATCGTATATATTTAATAGCTCGCCCGGCAATCCGATCATGTTTACCGATACCGACTCCGATGCCGGATTAGGATAAACAGAAAAAGGCACACGCGAATCAATTAATTTGGCTACACCTGTATTTTGAAATACAAATATGGTGTACTGCTCATTGGTATCGACTGAAGCCTGTGGTATAGGGAAAATGAGCTGCACCTTGCCCACCGTGCGAATAATGAGTTTGATGGGATACACACCGCCCGCAGTAGCCTGACCGCTTAATAGTGCACAGCCTGTTTGCCCGCCCAGCAGCATGCAGTTTGTCGGATTACACTGAAACGTAATGCCCGGAGGCAAACCGATAGCCTGAATCAAACGCATCGAATCTATTACAAACTTTACCGGAAGTCCGTTAAAAACAACATTGGTATCAGCGGGTGCTTTTAGTTGCATCACTGCCGAATATGTTGTGTCAAGGTAAGCCGGAGGCAATGAGGCAGGCAATATGCCCTGATTGCCGGGGAAATTGGTTAGTGGTATACAAGGCTGTGCCGCAAGTTGTATTGTGCAGCTTAATAAAATTACTAATTTGGCAACGTTCAATTTCATATGCGTATAAAAATAAGTCAGGCAATTTAAGAGATGTTCTACAAACTGCAAATATTTATGTGGCTGTGCCTGATGAGTGTCAGTGTGCATGCGCAGTATGTGCTTAGCGGTATAGTAACCGATGAAAAAAACGAACCATTGCCCGGTGTAAGCATTGCAGTAAAAGGCACTTCGTGGGGCACAGGTACCGATGCAAACGGACGCTTTGTATTGCGCATGAAAGACAATCAGCCTGTGGTGCTGGTGTGCAGCTATGTAGGATTTTCAACACGCGAGGCAGCAGCCGATAAAACCACCAACGAACTGACTATTGTACTTACAGCTTCGCAAAAGCAACTCGACCAGGTGGTGATATCGGCTGGCAAATATCAGCAGGAAGTAAAACGCCTTACGGTATCAACGGATGTTATCAAACCTTATATCATTGAAAATAAAGCCACCATCAATATTGAAAATATTTTGAATCAGCTGCCATCGGTAAATGTGATTGACGGGCAAGTAAACATACGTGGCGGCAGTGGCTGGAGTTATGGAGCAGGCTCGCGGGTAATGATTACACTTGACGATATGCCTTTTTTGAGCGGAGATGCCGGTAGTGCACAGTGGAAGTTTTTACCTGTAGAAAATCTGGAACAAATTGAAGTGATTAAAGGTGCATCGTCTGTCTTGTACGGCTCATCAGCCCTCAACGGTATCATTAATTTGCGCACAGCCGACCCCGGCAAAACACCCAAAACTTCTGTGCAGCTGCAAAGCGGAATATACGACCGCCTGCCCCGCGACAGTTCACGCTGGAGCAAAACCACCCGCTGGCAGTCGGCTTTCAATGCATTTCATGCGCAGCGTTTTGGACGGCTGGATGCAACACTAATGCTTAACTACCTGAACGATCAGGGTTACAGGCTGGGCGAAGACGACCGCAGGCTCAGGGTTTCGGTGAAAACCCGTTACCGAAACAAAAAAATACCCGGATTGCAATACGGAATCAATGGCAGCCTAATGCAGCAAAACAGCAGCAGCTTTTTGCTATGGGAAAGTTATACGCTGGGCTATACCGCACTCGACAGCAGCACCACGCTTACACGTGCCCGACTTATCAGCATTGACCCACACCTCGATTATTACCGAAACGGCATTAAACACAAACTTCGCCTTCGTTACAACAGCACATTCAATACCATAGAGGAAGCCACTCCCGGACAAAACCAGGACAACAGCTTTATCAATTACTTTGGAGAATATCAGGCACAAAAAGAACTGGGTCGCAACCGCGGTATGCTAATAGCCGGTGTGATGTCGCAATACACCATTAGCAACTCGCCCCTGTATAACGGTACCCACACCCTGCACAATGCAGCGCCTTACCTGCAACTCGATTACCGCATACGTCAACTCAGCATTTCACTGGGCACACGCTACGAGTATTTTTCTATGAACGACAAGGTGCAAAGGGCATTGATTTTCAGAAGCGGCATTAACTACGGTCTCACCTCATCTACATTTGTGCGTGCATCGTGGGGTCAAGGCTACCGGTTTCCATCTATTGCCGAAAAATACATTACTACCAGCGTAGGGCTAGTTAATGTTTTTCCAAACGAACAACTGCAACCCGAACGCGGCTGGAGTGCAGAGCTCGGAATTAAACAGGGATTGCGCGTAGGCAAATGGCAAGGCTATATTGACCTGGCCTATTTCCACACCGAATTCGACAATATGGTGGAGTTTAATTTTGGTGTGTGGCGCACCGATAATAGCCTGCTTCCTGATATTACTAAAATTATTGGGTTTAAAGCATTAAATATTGGCCGTACACGTATCAATGGAATTGATGTGGTATTGGCCGGAGAAGGTAAAATAAACGATATTCAGGTGCGTATGCTGGCCGGATATACATTTACCAACCCTGTAACCCTCAACCCTGACTATGTTTACGCTATCGATTCTGTTGCACGTAACAACAGTTTCAACACAACAAGTGAAATCACTACCAAAAGATTACTGAAATATAGGTATCAGCATCTTGTCAAGGCTGATGTAGAAATTGAATACAAAAAATATATTTTGGGATATAGCGTTCGGTATAACAGTTACATGACGAACATTGATAATTTTTTTGTTGACAGATTATCACCTTTAAATATTATTGAACCAACGCTAAACATAGCAGCAGGCCGTGCGCTCAACCCCGATGGCGACTGGATTCATGATGTGCGTGTAGGCTACAAGGCAACCCGCAGGCTGAAAATTCAAGCACTAATAAACAACCTGACCAACCATGAACAGATGACGCGCCCTGCCGACTTGCGGCCACCACGTATGTTCATTTTGCAATTACAGTATGCCATTTAAACGAATTATATGTGGTGTGCTTCTGGCACCGTTGGTTTCGTTTGCGCAGATGCGTGTAACCGAAGCCGATGGCGATACACTGCCCGTTGCCCGAATTATTAAGCAGTATTTTGCCGGAAAAGGAATTGCCAAATTACAGAACATTGTGTACAGAGGCGACACCCAATCCATCGGGCTTTTTCAAGAACCAACCGGCAGCGTGGGCATCACTGATGGCATTGTGCTTTCAACCGGACTGGCTGTGCATGCGGCAGGACCAAATAGCCGTACAAATGCAGGCGCCAACCTCGAAGGATTTTTCTTCCGCGATGAATACCTCATTACCCGGGGCAATATGTGCGATGGCGTAGTGCTGAGTTTTGAATTTGTTCCGCAATACGACAGCGTGGTGTTCGATTATGTATTTGGTTCAGAAGAATACCCCGAATTTGTAGGCAAGGAATTCAATGACATGTTTGGCTTTTATATTTTTCCCAAAGTAAATGCTAGCCGTATGCCTACTAACCTGGGCTGTCTGCCCGACAAAAGCGGCATAAATGTGAACAATGTAAACCACAAAAGCAACAGCCGTTGGTTTGTACGCAACGATGTGCACACCGCTCAGGCTTACGATATACTGGAATGGGACGGATACACCAAGCCGCTATCGGCAGGCATGCGTGTAGTGCCTTACAAAACTTACGTACTGCACATGGTGGTAGCCGACCTCACCGATTGCGAATACGACTCGGGGGTATTGCTGAGGCAACGTTCGTTCAGAAGTATTCCCACAAAACCCAAACGCGTAAAACCTGTGCTTAAACGCTACTACTTTAATTTTGGCACCAACGATGCTAAGTTGAATGAACAGGAAAATAAGCGAATAAAAAACCTGTGTGACAGCATAGGCAAACTGAATTTGGACAGCGTAGTTGTTATAGGCCACACCGACTCGACAGGTAATGAAGTGCGTAATCGCGAACTATCCAACCTGCGTGCACAGGCTGTAGCCATGGCTTTGCAGCCGTGTACCACTGCACCTGTAAAGCACCGTGGTGCAGGCAGCAGCAATCCCATTGCGCCCAACCAAAAAGAAAAAGGCAAGGCTGCGAACCGAAGAGTAGAACTGCTGTTTTACCGAAAACCCGCCTGGGCTGATTAGTGAGAAACAATGTATCCAGTACTATTTTCATACAATGGCATTATCATTTATACCTATGGTTTATGTGTAGCCGCTGGTGGTTTATTTGCATTTTTATATGCACATTACAGTTCCAAATTTGAATTAAGTAAATCGCTGATTCCTTCCCTATTTATTCTATCCATGTTGGCAAGTCTAATTGGCGGAAAGTTATTTTTGGTATTTGAGGTAGGAAACTTAACGTCATTTTTGTCTGACTTCACCAGCGGCCATGGATTCGTATTTTATGGTGCAGCCATTGTCTGTCTAATTATGTGGTACGTATTTTCAACCTATCACCGTATAAGCTACATAAGCGTGCTTGATAACGTGACTTACTGCGGAGCAATCGTTTTGGTATTTGGAAAAACCGGGTGCCTGATGGCGGGCTGTTGTTTTGGTAAACTATGTAATTCACATGTAGGTGTGTACTTCCATCATCCTTTATCAGCTGCAATACCTTTGAACCAGCCTCTCTATCCGGTACAGATGCTGGATATGTTATGTGCGGCCGTTTTGTTTGTGTGGCTACATTTCAGCAGCATGCAGCAGCCTGGTGAACGGTTTATAAAATGCATAGCAGGTTATAGCGCTTGCCGCTTTGTAACCGAATTTTTCCGAGGAGACGAAGTACGAGGATATGTGGTGGAGAAATACCTCAGCAATGCACAGTTTGTTTCGTTGCTGTTTATGCTGATAAGCTTGGTTATATGGCTATATAACCGTACTAAATTACAAAACAGGAATTTTACTCAATAGTTTAAAGTCACCGTTTTCAAACTCAAACTGATAGATACCGTCTGTTGCGGTAAGTATTAAACGGTTTGTTCCCCAAACGGGAATAATGTCATATGCCCCGCTTAATTCGTATTGTTTCACCAAGTTTAAATCCACTTCATTCCCGTTGTTCAAAAAAGATATGCTGTATGCCTTTAAGGCATTATCGCATACATACAGTTTGTTGCCGGATGATAGTCCCAAGCCTTTAGGGTTGCTCATTGGATACGACTTAACCAACTTTGGTGTACGAATATCTTTAAGGTCGATAACTTCGAGTAAATTTTGTCCGCGTGTACATGCATTGCCGGTTCTCAAGGTTACGTAAGCATATCTGTTATCAGCTACTACAGGATCACATGCAACAATGTGCCTGTACTGAGAGAGATAAAAGGGTTTGTAATTGTTCAGTTCATAAATGTATAATCCATCAGTAGCACCAAAAAACATCAATGTATCTTTTGTAAATATAGTTTCAATGGTTGTATTCCAGGCTATATGTGTGCTGTCAATCTGTAGCGGATTATCGGATTGGTCAATGTTATATGTAAGCACTGAATTTTTACTGAGTGTATATAGGTGATTCCCGTTTATGGCAAACCTAGCCATCGATCCCGACTGTCCGCTAGCGGGCTGATTAGAAGAACGCATTGAATCGGAACTGCCTGAATCAGCGCTGCAGCTTATCAGTAAGATACTAAACAGACCAAGAAATAAAGTTACTTTATTCATTTTTTCCTCCAGTCAATGATTACTGAGTCACCTCGTCTGCTTGCGTTGTAAAACTCTGCAGGTACTATTCCAAGGTCGGGTGGCGGTGGCTCAGGAAATTTATTTCGAATACGGGTAAGCTTACTAATTGAAACAGTACCTGAAAAAAACTGAATCGCCACCAAATCAACCGAATTGTCTGCATACAGAGTATTATTTTTCATGGCTATGTCGTGAGAGCCCGGAATAGCAATGAATGAAATACCTACAGGCTTAGCAGGGTCTGCATTATTGTAAATATGAACACCTTTATAGGGTTCGTTGATGTAGAGATACGAGCCAATGGTATAAATTTTACCCGCAGCGTTCAACGGTTTTGCCGCTTGTATTTTAACTGAACTGTCAAGGTCTTTTCGTGATATAAATACGGGTTCGTAAGCTGTTATAGGTAAGGGTAAAGGTTCAATTGGTTGCATACAGTTTTGCAAAACGAATGGCAAAACACTGATGAGTGCATAAAAACATAGCGTATATAATTTATGTTTTGTCCGATTTACAGGCATATAGACTGCTACTTAATAATTACCAATTTGTATTTTCTGGCTAATACATCTGTTTGACATTTAATGTGTATAAAGTATACAGATTCAGAAAGCATATCCAAATTTAAAACTTTTTTCAAATTATCATCGTGTATGTAGGTTAGATCAGCCAATTGTCCGGTTAATGTACTTAGCGTAACCGACTGCATCGGCTCATTGCTTTCAATGGTTAACTGTCCCTTTGCCGGAATAGGATACACCTGAATACCTGATGCCTGAAGTACCGAACCAACGGATGTAGGCAACACTGTTATGGTTACTGCTCCACTATTGCTTACACACTGGTCTATATCTCGGGTAATAAGTGCCACATCGTAGTCGCCAAAAGCAGCATACGTATGCGTTGTTACTTTTGCTGTATCTACATTGCCATCGCCAAACAGCCACAAACGGCTGACTGAGGTAGGTGTGGTATCGGTAAAGGTAATGTTGGTTGTACCGGTTTGCTCATAACTGAATAAAGATACATATTGAGGCTTGCGTGTAAGCAAACGTGCATCTGAAACAAGTAAACAACCCTGCACAGTATCTTTAGCCACTACCCTGAATACTGATACGTCAGCCGATAAAAACGCGGGCAATTTCCAGGTGGTGTCGGTTCCGGTAAATAGCAGAGCATTATTTCGGTACAATTCATACACCTGTTTTTGGGGCAATCTAGTGGTGGTGAGTGTGGCGGTATCGTTGCTGCAATAAATTTGTGAAGGTTTGTTGAAATTAAGGGCAACAGGCAATGCAGGTGATTGCTGTGTGCGTATTACTATGGTTTTCCGAACAGTATCACAGCCTCTTAATGCTACATCATATAAATTAATTCGGAAACGGTTAATGCCATTAGGAACCAAAGGTAAACGCATGTTTGGCAAAGCAGAAAAGGGTATTACCACACGCAGCACAGTTCCATTTTCCGACACCTCCTCTACCCTGTACACATAAGGATTTACATTGGCACCGCTTACTGTTACCGTTGCAGTGTCGCTGCTTAATCCGGCACATACCTGACGAACCGAATCATAATTCAGGTTATACGTGATGGTGGTGCAACCGGCAGTTTGACAACTGCCTATGCCTACCATACTTCGTGTACATGTAAATCCGCTGATAATTGCGCGTACAAAAAGTGTAACTCGTGTGCTCTGAGGCAATCCTGACAGGCTGTGTGTTAATCCTGCATTTCCGCTGGTGGGTGTGGTCCACGTGCGTCCGCTGTCAATACTTACTTCATACCCCAGTGCAGATGAAACCGGTGTCCACCGAAAACGTATAAACGTAAGTGAAACACTGTCGCAAGCGACTGTTGGACCTAATGGTGCAAGTTGAACAAATACTGAGGTCGAGTTGGATGAGTCGCTTTTACAACCCTCACTGTCGGTTCCAATTACATACACGTTTGAGAAGGGCGCTAATATCAAGAGTGTTTTTAATTCATTAGAAGAAGAATTCTGCAAAGTGAAGCCTAATTGTTTAAACTGATAGGAAGCCAAACCGGATGGTGATGCAGTAAATATTACCGTATCGTTGCTGCATGTTGAGGCCTTATTGGAAACAAGTGTAACCGAAGGTCTGGTGCGTTTGGTAACCGATACTGAATTGCTCGTGGTTGTGCAACCATTGGCGGTAATGCTTACCCGGTAGTTGTCTGTATTTTTTGCATATATGGAAGAAGTAGTAAGCCCGCCCGGACTCCACACGAACTGTGTTCCGATATTGGAAGAAGCCGTAAGTAAAACCGAATCGTTGCCGCATACTGTTACAGATCCGGCAGGCGAAATAGTTGCTGTGGGTCGTGGTTTTACCACAATGGTTTTGAATACAGGCGCTGATGAACCAAAGCTGTTGGTGGCAATTAAGCGTGCAGTGAATGTTCCGGCATTCGCATACACCACTCTCGGATTTTGTTGCGTGCTGTTGGGAGGTGTGCCACCCGTAAGCAGCCACGAGTAACTGAGCGGGTTATTGGTTCCGCTTCCGCTAAATTGTATGGTATCGCCTGCGCAAATGGTATCTCTGCTACTCACAATAGTGGCAACCGGAGGGCCTTGTCCCTGCTGTGTGAACGACACATTGCGTGCATAAATCAAATCGCCTGAGGTGCTTGAATTGCTGTTTGATGCATTCACTGCAGCGTATACAGTAACCGTTCCCGCACCGGGGCTGGGAGCAGTCCAGTCAAATGACCAGCTTTTGGTTCCGCTTCCTGCCGTGCCACCGCTGTTGTGGCCGATATAAGTTTTGCCACCCGATGTTTGAGTCGACATTTGCGAAGTATTGGTATTTACAATTGTACCCGCCATGGCATTCGAACTGTTGAGTACTGTTGCCTGAAATCCCCATTTGTTGATGCCGCTTTGGGTGTGGGTGATGGTAATAGTATATGTTGATCCGGGAATATAGCCCGCTACGGGTATATTGGATGTAATGGTAAAATTATTCCAGTCGGCACCGCTGGTTATTAGGCTGCCCGAGTGGCAACCCGTACAATTGCCTTCACCCGGTGCTGCAGCGTTGGTTGCAGGTGCACCGCCTGTATTGGTAAATACGGTTGAAGAAATGGCCAGAAGTATGCCCATACATAGCAAAGTGGCACGCGTGTAAAGTCTGTTCATGTGTCGGATTATTTAGTCAAAGGTAAAAAATATTGGGATTGATGGCAATGATGTACACGCATTTGCTGCTGTATTGCACTTTTCGCATATTTGACGCATGCATTACGGATTAATAGGTAACCCGCTTGAAAATACATTTTCTAAAAATTTCTTTGAATCTGTTTTCAAGGCTCAAAATTTGGAGGGATTTACCTACAACAATTTTCCCCTGCATGATCTTTCTGTGTTGAAGCAACTAATAGCCGATAAACACCTAAGCGGACTGAATGTAACTTTGCCCCATAAAATAAATGTATTGCCATACATGAATGAGCTGGACGAATCGGCACAAAAAACGGGAGCGGTCAACTGCATCAAAGTTACAGGCAAAACACTTAAAGGATACAATACCGATGTGTACGGTTTTTACCAATCATTGTTGCCCCTGCTGCAAAGATGGCATCAGCGTGCACTCATACTGGGAAACGGAGGTGCGGCACGTGCAGTAAAAGTAGCCTTGCAACAGGCAGGCATTTCGTGGCACACAGTTACGCGACAAAATATCGATAACAACCTCACTGGCGAATACCTTAGTTATGAAGATGTCAATGAAGCGTGCATACGTTCGCATCAGGTTATCATCAATACCACTCCGCTGGGCATGTTTCCTAACACTTCAGGCATGCCTGATATTCCCTATTCATTTATGACTGAAAAACACCTGGCCTACGACTTGATTTATCTACCCGAAACAACACGTTTTCTGGAAATGGCAGCCAACTATGGCGCAACTACCAAAAACGGATTACAGATGCTGCACCTGCAGGCTGAACGCAGCTGGGAGGTATGGAATGCGTAATCAGGCCATGCAACTGATAGAACAGGCCGATGCCATCATATTTGATATGGATGGCCTGTTGGTTGACTCCGAACCATACTGGAAAATAGCCGAGAAAGAAATTTTTGGCCGCTATGGTTTAAACCTAACCGATGAGCAATTACGTGAAGTGATGGGCTTTCGACTGAGCGAAGTGGTGCAGCATTGGTACACTTTTCAGCCATGGCCTAACCCCGACTTTGCACAAACAGAAAATGACATATTGAATCTGATGGATGAAATGCTGCGCACACATGCGCTGCCTATGCCGGGCGTATATCCGCTAATCCATTACTTGCAGAAAACAGGCAAACCCATGGCGGTGGCTTCTTCATCGGCCATTCGCCTTATTCATGCCGTGGTTGACAAACTCGGTATTCGTGATGCTTTTCGCATATTACATTCGGCCCAATTTGAACCTTACGGCAAACCGCATCCTGGTATTTTTATCACCACAGCTGCGGAACTGGGTGTTGAGCCCACACGTTGTCTTGTTTTCGAAGATAGCATTAACGGTGTAGTGGCTGCAAAATCGGCACGCATGAAATGCATAGCCGTACCCGAAGAAGCCACACGAAGCAATCCTGCATTTGCCATTGCCGATGCCAAACTGAACAGCCTGGACGAACTTACAGCTCAATAAGAAATTGTAAATCTTTTCTTAAAACCGTTTGCGCACATTTTATTTCACCCCATCATTACATAGATTGCATTTGAAACACACTTCTAATCTATGAATATCCGTATACTTTTTGTGCTGTGGCTAATGTACTTTGGCCACGTAGCATCAGCCACCCATGTAATAGGCAGCGATTGGCGATACAAGTGCCTGAATACGTCAGGTGATTATGAAATTACGTTAATTCTGTACCGCGATTGTAGCGGCATTCCATTATGTTCAGGCACATGCGGTGATTCCTGTTTTGTATTTGCCGATATGAAAGGTGCATCTGTGGGTTGCCAGAACGTGAGTTACGGAACTATAAAGCTTCAGCTGGTTTCCGTTCGTGATGTAAATCTGAATCCGCTTTGTGCCAATGCTAAAAGCATATGCAGCAATATGGGCTGTGCTACTCCCGGCACATTTACACCCGGTGTTGAGCGTTATGAGTTTCGCGCTGTGGTCAATCTCGGTCAGTCATCGGGCATTCCCGAAGCGTGCTGCACAGTTAATTTTTCATACAGCATTTGCTGCCGCAGCAGTTCAATTTCTACCGGAGCAGCCAACTCAAATTTCTATACGGATATGTCGGTCAACAGATGCCTCTCAACTCCGGTCATGAACAGTTCGCCCGTGCTCACCAATGATGTACCGCACATTTTATGTACCAATCAACCGGCAAATATTAACTGCGGTGGCATTGACCCCGACCTTGATTCGCTGGCTTATGCATTCGTTCCTTCGCTTTCATCTGCCGGGGCATCGGTGCCCTATACACCTCCATACAGTTTCGACAGACCGATGCCGTGGACAGGTCCGGCTTCAGGTCAGTTTCCCGATGGCATTCGCTGCAATCCGTTAAACGGTGATATTTCATTTACACCCGCAGGGCCTTCCAATTTTCAAGGCATCATAGCTGTAGGAATTCAGCAATGGCGGTGGAATACTACAACCAAAGTATACCAACTGGTAGGAACAACCAGACGCGATATGATGGTGTGGCTGAAAAGTTGTGAAAGCAACAGTTCACCCAATTTAACCACCCAACCGGCACTTATTCCCGGAACATCCACACCGCGCATGTCATGGGTTTTTTATGCAGGCAGGGAAAATTGTTTTGAAGTAACTGCTCAAGATTCCAATTTCAACGACACTACTTTTTTATCCTGGAATGCTGCGCTTGCAACACGCGGAGCAACGTTTTTGCCGGCTTACATTCCTGTTCAGCGCAGGATTTCGGGTCCACGTGAAGACCGTTACCGCCTGTGCTGGACACCGGCTGACAGCACTGTTCGCCAGCAACCCTACCTGTTCACCATCAAGGCGCAGGACAACCACTGTCCGCTTAATGCAAGCAGTGAACGCTCGTTTCAGATTTTTGTTAAACAACCACCGGTAACAGCTGGTGCCACCATACAAAATGTAATATGCAATCAGTACACATTCCAAAGCAATATTCAAACAACTGAAGGTTGGTATTTGATTGACTGGATCGTAACACAAACAGCGAACGATAGAAAATTTGAAGGTCCGGTAAGTACTTTCCGCAACAACGGTTTTTTAAACGGTGTACAATTTCATAAGGCCGGCCGCTACTACATCAGACAGGATATTACACTCTACTATTCCGACAATTTAAATGCTCAGGTATCCATACTCGATTCGGTTGATATTGCACAAAATGCATTTGGATTTGATGTGATCGATACTTTTTTCTGTGCACAACAACCGCTATTGATGCAAGCTGAAGTATATAACCCTGCCAATGACACACTCATATACGCATGGACCACAGTTCAAAACCCTACTGATGTATTGAGCACATCGGACACGCTGCGACTAACGTATGAACCTGTTGACCGAAAATATGTGCTGTACATTGACAACCAAAAAGGCTGCATGCTGCGCGATACCATTCTGGTAAAAGCCCTGCGTGATGCCATAAGCACAAAAATTTGGGGAAATACGGAGGCACAAGTAGACAAACCATATGTATATGAAGTAGCCAATATACCCAATGTTACCTATAGCTGGCGAATAGAAAACGGAAACATACTGAACGGTCAGGGAACACACCGTGTTACTGTTGCCTGGAACAGCATTGGTGAAGGCAAACTGCTTTGCAATGAAACGGTCTACGGATGCATGCGTGATACACTAAGCTTAGCCGTAACTGTAACACCGCCTTCATTATCGGTGCATGACGCCACGGGCAAAACTGCCTTTACGTTATTTCCCAATCCGGCACAAACCAAACTTTACCTGAAATCAGATTATGATAAACCCGTAAAAGTTGAGTTAATGGATATGAGCGGAAAGATGATACACATACTATTTACGGAACAGCAAGCGGGAATTTGGTACATGAATGTGAGCGAACTGCCTGATGGGTTATATACTGCATTAGTTCATACCGAGAATGGCAGCAGCTGGATACAACGGTTCCGTAAATCGGCTGTACAAGTACGCTGAAAGATGTATGTTTGTGCAAAACCTGAAGGCACCTCATGCATAAAATAGATGTTCACGCACACATTCTACCCGAACATATTCCTAACCTGAAAGAACGCTACGGTTATGGTGATGATTTTGTTTACCTCGATCATTACCAGCCCGGCAGAGCCCATATGATGAAAGCCAATGGCGATTTCTTTCGCGCCATTGATGACTTGTGCTGGGACCCCAAAGCCATTATCCGACACATGGATAAGCATGGTGTGCGCCTGATGGCACTTTCTACCGTTCCGGTTTTATTTTACTACTGGGCTCAGCCACAGCATACACTTGAATGGAGCAGGTACATTAACGACCACCTGGCACAATTGCAACGCGATTATCCTTCACGCTTTGTTGGACTGGGTACACTTCCTATGCAGGATACCATGCTGGCTGTTGAAGAACTCAACCGCTGTAAACACGAACTCAACCTTCCGGGTGTTGAAATTGCCACCAATATACTTAACCACAACCTGGATGAAGAACGCTTTTATCCGTTTTATGAAGCAGCCGAAAAACTGGGCATGTGCATTTTTGTGCATCCGTGGGATATGATGGGACAAGACCAGATGAAAAAATACTGGCTGCCTTGGTTAGTAGGTATGCCTGCCGAAACCTCACGAGCCATTTGCAGCATGTTGTTTGGTGGCATATTTGACAAGTTCCCAAAATTGCGTGTGCTGTTTGCTCATGGCGGTGGATGTTTTCCGCATACCATCGGGCGCATCAGCCACGGGTATCATGCCCGCCCCGATTTGTGCAATGTAAACCATGTAGCCGACCCCTACGAATACACCAAACGTTTTTACATTGACAGCCTGGTACATGATAAGGAAGCGTTGCTCTACAACCTCAAACTTTTCGGTGCCGAACGTATTGCAATGGGTAGCGACTTCCCATTTCCGCTAGGCGACCTGAAGCACGGGCATTTCATTGAAAATATTACTGAGCTAAGCAGCGAACAAAAAGATCAGATGCTTTACAAAACAGCCCTAGAATGGCTGGGCATTCAACTGTAACTGCTGGTGTACACTATTCTTCACAGGGTGTTGAAATACTGTTATAAATAATACCCGTTTAGCACCTTACTTGCAGCGGTTATGGAGTTTTATTTTTCATGGTTAGTTATCGCATGTGCAAGCCTTATGGCCGCTGCTGTTGTGGTGCAGTTGTATTATGTGTGGCTGGTATTCGGCAAACTGGCTTTTTACAAATCTCCCGATTCACCCCGTCCCGTCACTGAACCGGTATCAATAATTATAGCCGCACGCAACGAATACGAAAATTTACAAAAAAATCTGCCCGCCATTTTGGAGCAGGATTACCCGAACTTTGAAGTGGTGGTAGTTAACGACTGCTCGTGGGATGAAAGTCAGAAACTGCTTGAAGGCATGCAGCAGCAATACCCACACCTGAAAGTATCGCAACTGATAGAGCAGGAAAAATATCCCACAGGCAAAAAATTTGCACTGACCATAGGCATTAAAGCGGCCTCGTATGAATGTCTGCTGTTTACCGATGCCGATTGCAGACCTGCAGGAAATCAATGGCTGAAACTGATGCAGCAAAAATTTATCAGAGGGAAAGACATTGTGCTGGGATACTCGCCATACAGCAAAAGCAACAGCTTGCTGAACCTGTACATCCGTTTCGAAACAATGATGACCGCCATGTTTTACTTCAGTGCGGCCATTATGCAAAATGCCTTTATGGGTGTAGGCCGAAATCTGGCTTACCGCAAATCCACGTTTTTCAAACACAAGGGATTCGCTTCGCATCAGCACATTTTGTCGGGCGATGACGACCTGTTTGTGAATCAGGCGGCCACACCTTACAACGTGGCTATACAACTGCACCCTGAAAGTTTTGTAAATACCGAACCCAAGTCATCGTTTGATGCCTATGCACGCCAGAAAAGACGTCACATGTCGACAGGCAAATATTACAAACCCCAGCACAAGCGTTTTTTGGGAATGTATTATGCTTCCCTGTTTTTATTTTATACATCAGCCTTGTGCGTGCTGCTGCTTGATATCACTCAGTGGCCGATGGTAGTTGCTGCATACGGTGCAAAATTGCTGTCGCAGTATATCGTATATTACAAAGCCGCTCAAAAATTGCAATGCACCTCGCTGGTGTGGTTTTTACCCTTGCTTGATTTGATGTACCTATTTTATCTGCTGGTGTTTGGCATGGGCAGCCTGTTTACACGCAAACGAACTACATGGTGATGGAACAGTTGACTACGTATTTTCCATCGTTGAGTGCTGAACAGCAAAGGCAATTTGCCATGCTCTACGATTTATACAGCGAATGGAATTCCAAGATAAACGTCATATCGCGTAAAGACATTGATGCACTGTACGAAAAGCATGTGCTTCATTCGCTGGCTGTAGCTAAGTTCATCTCATTCAGGCCGGGTACGCGCATATTGGATGTAGGCACAGGCGGAGGTTTTCCGGGTATTCCGCTAGCCATCCTTTTTCCCGAATGCGAATTTGTGCTGTGCGACTCTATTGGTAAAAAAGTACACGTAGCCGAACACGTATCGGAAACAATCGGGTTGCGCAATACCGATTTTGTAATTGGCCGTGTTGAGAAACTGAATGAGAAATTTCATTTCATTGTAAGCCGTGCAGTAGCTCCCATGGAGCAGCTTTACCGCTGGACACAACACTACCTCATTACCGACAATCAGTTTAATGCACGAACAAACGGTTATCTGCTGCTTAAAGGTGGTGACCTGGCTGAAGAAATGAAAGAACTGAAAAAGCTGAACCGCAAACTGATGATTGAAGAAATCAACCTGAGCACTTATTTCAGCGAGCCATTTTTCGAAACCAAAAAACTGGTTTACATCACCCTCTGATTTTACAAAACACACCCGCCCTTCCCTTTCAATCACGCATCCAACCTTCATCCCGATAGCTATCGGGAACTAAACTCACTTTCTTCCTCGTCATTAGGTATTGTCTCGCCTCCCGATATCTCGATATCTCACTTCCAACCCAAAACTCACAACCCACAACTCACAACCCAAAACTCACAGCTCACAGCTCATAACCCACATCCAACCTTCATCCCGATAGCTATCGGAAGCAAAAATCACTCTCATCCTCGTCATCCGCTTTTGTCTCGCCTCCCGATATCTCGATATCTCGCCTCCAACCCAAAACCCACAACTCACAACTCATAACTCACAACCCACATCACACATCCAACCTTCATCCCGATAGCTATCGGGAGCAAAAATCACTCTCATCCTCGTCATCCGCTTTTGTCTCGCCTCCCGATATCTCGATATCTCGCCTCCAACCCAAAACCCACAACTCACAACCCACAACTCATAACCCACATCCAACCTTCATCCCGATAGCTATCGGGAGCTAAACTCACTTTCTTCCTCGTCATTAGGTTTTGTCTCGCCTCCCGATATCTCGATATCTCACTTCCATCTCAAAACCCATAACTTACATCCAACCTTCATCCCGATAGCTATCGGGAGCAAAAATCACTCTCATCCTCGTCACCCGCTTTTGTCTCGCCTCCCGATATCTCGATATCTCGCCTCCAACCCAAAACCCACAACTCACAACCCACATCACACATCCAACCTTCATCCCGATAGCTATCGGAAGCAAAAATCACTCTCATCCTCGTCATCCGCTTTTGTCTCGCCTCCCGATATCTCGATATCTCGCCTCCAACCCAAAACCCACAACTCACAACTCATAACTCACAACCGACAACCCTCACCCCCCCGCTTCTCAAAATCTCTTTCCGCTTTCTTCTCCTCCCTTTGTACATTCGCACACGAACATGAAAATTACATTTTACGGAGCAGCACGACAAGTTACAGGCAGCATGCATTTGCTGACGCTTGACAACGGCTACAAGGTGTTGCTTGACTGCGGCATGAATTACGAACAAAAACGCGAATTGAATGCAGCCTCATTTGAGTTCCCGTTCAATCCGGCTGATATTGATGTGGTGCTGTTGTCGCATGCACATATCGATCATTCAGGAAATATTCCAAAACTGGTAGCCGATGGTTTCAGGGGGCATATACTATGCACACCGCCCACATATGATTTAATTAATTATTTGCTGCACGACAGTGCCAATATTCAGCTGAACGAATACAAGCAGCGATTATCACGTGCCACCAAGCACAGGCGTTCACTTATTGCTCCGCCTATTTACAGCGATAAGCAGGTTGATAAAGCCCTGGAGCAGGTAGTAACCCTGCCATTCAACAAACCGTTTGTGATAAACGAACAGGTACAAATTGAATTTACTGAAGCTGGACACCTGCTGGGTGCAGCGTGTACCACACTTACCGTAAACGAAAACGGAAAAACCACACGTATAGGATTTACAGGCGACCTTGGGCGCAATCATGCTGAACTGATTCGCGTGCCGCTACCCATGCAACAACTCGATTACCTGATTACCGAAACTACCTATGGCGGGCGCAAACACAAATCATCGGCACATGCCGAAGAAGAATTGTTGCGCTATATGGATGAAACTTTGCGCATACGTGGCCGACTGATTATACCGGCATTCAGCGTTGGGCGAACTCAGTCCATTCTGTTTGTCATTCACAAACTTTTCAAAAAAGGATTGATGCCTCCGGTTAAGGTATTTGTTGATAGTCCGTTGGCTGTACGATCAACCCGTGTTTATGAAAAATATCCTGAACTGCTGAATACCGAAGCACGTGAATTTTTAACTGCCCACGGCACATTATTCGATTTTGAGCAGCTTGAACTCATTGAAGATTATGACGACCATGAACGGGTGTTGCTGTATATGGAGCCCTGCATCATCATTTCGGCAGCAGGCATGGTTGAAGGTGGTCGCATACAGGAGCACGTAAAAAACAATATTCAAAATCCGTTCAGCACTATACTTATTGCAGGCTACTGTGCCGAAGGCACGCTGGGTCACCGCCTGCTTCAGGGACAGCAAACAATTGGCATCAAAGGGCGCGACTACCGCATTTATAGCAAAATTGCACAAACTGATGTGTTCAGTTCGCACCCCGACCGCCATGAAATAGAACATTATATTCAGGCTTGTCACCATGCCGGTATGAAAAAAATATTTCTGGTACATGGCGATGAAAACAACCTCGAAAGCATGCAGCAGCTGCTCACCGAAAAAGGTATAGAACAGGTAATTATTCCCGAACTGAACGAAAGTTACACGCTTACATGAATCAGGCGCTGGGCATAACAGCAGCTATGGCCACACTCGTGTGCTGGACCATCGGAACATTTTCGTTTACCGAGGCATCTAAAAATGCCGAACCGTTGAGTGTTAACCGTGTGCGTTTGTTATTTGCCACAGCAGCGTTATCCATAATTGTGCTGGCCGCATTTTCATCAAATGCAATTTCATCATCGCCCGAGCAGTGGCTGTGGTTGGGCAGTTCGGGCATCATTGGGTTAACCATTGGCGATTATTTTGCCTTCACTGCTTACCGCACCATTGGAGGAAGTCACGCCAGTTTGTTTGCCACCTTTGCACCATGTGCCGCCTGGGTTATGGGAAGCATATTGTTGAATGAACAAATTAACAGTACAGGTTTGCTTGGCATGTCCGTTTCGCTGTCGGGCATCACGTGGTTTGTATGGATTAACAGCCGTGGCACACACACCGAATCGCCATATGCACTGCGAGGAATGCTGTTTGCTATGCTGGGTGCTGTTTGCCAGGGCGTAGGATTGGTACTGGCTAAAAAAGGAATGAGCATAAACCATATCGAAGCCGTACCCGCCACGTGGATGCGTATGCTGGTGGCTACAGGTATGACCTATTTTATAGGCGCATGGCGTACTTCGCTTTTCACCGAATTTAAAACGCTGGTTTTTCAAAGTAAGGCTGTGAAACCCATGCTGGCAGGCACGTTGTTTGGTCCTGTAGCAGGAGTTAGTTGTTCGTTGCTTGCGGTTCAACACCTGGAAGTATCGGTGGCACAAACTTTGTTTTCCATGCTGCCGCTTTCAGTTATTTTAGTGGCCGTATGTACCGGACGCGAACGAGTGAAATGGTATGCATGGCCGGCTGCCGCCATCAGCATTATGGGTGTAGTGTTGCTGGTGTGGCGCAATCAACTGAACGAGTGGATGGCATTTTACATTTAACATTATACATTTGAAATACTATGAAAACACACATCTGGTTAATGCTCATCATATGCTGGGCACACACATTCGTAAAAGCACAATCAGCATTGCCTGAAATAGGCCGGGCAGAAATTGGTATTCGCGGCCTTGTCGGCTTCCCCTCATCGGGCAATAAAACCGAACTGGGCATTGGCCTGGGAGGTGGCGGAAATCTTGGATACAAATTTATTCACCAGACCAATACAGTTATTCCGCATCATATTTCGGCAGGTATCAATTTTGATTATATGTGGTTTGGCGGTACCAATAACCGCATCGATATTTACGATGTAACAGTAAACAGCAATTCATACGGATTTGCACCCTACCTACTGGCAGACTTTGAAGTGCTGCCCAAGGTTGCGATATTCGGGATGGGCATGGCCGGATTTTATTACTACAACGGCAGTTACACCGCTAGATGGATACCGAATGTAAATGGCCCCGGAAACTCTACCTCTACCGAACAAACATTCAGCGAAACGTTTCAGGCGGATTTTAGCCTGTTCAGCGGTGTGGGCGGTGGTTTACGCATTTCCAAGTTTGAACTTCGCTTCATGGCCAATTTTGGTCAGCTCATTGATATGGTAGATGCCAAAACCATTAAACTGGATGCAAGCGGAAAAATTTCATCATACGGAACCAAAAGAGTTAGCACTGATAAGTTTATCATCGGTTTAGGCATACGTTTATAATTTACTACACCGGTTGTTGTAAAAATCAAGTAGCCGGCACGGTATACTTTTACAACCCGCATGTACCGCACCCATAACTTTTCAACATCATTTTACACCCTGTAAAGCGTGCGCTTCGGTCGTGTTTAAAATTCAACCTCACGGCCATAAAGGCAAAACCCGAATGTGCATTTTTTCCATAAACAGGACACCCCCACCCTGCCCTAACTTAGCTGTCCTTTTTGCTGTAAAAAACGATGGAATCCTTTTCAGTCACACTTGCTATGGAGCGCGAATTGCTGGGCAGTTTAATTCACTGCCCTGAGATGTACACTGCCTATGCGCATCACATAAACCCCCAATATTTCAGCAACGAGTGTCACCAAAATTTGTTACATCACATACGTGAGTTGTTTGAAGAAAATATTTTGCACGATGCCTTTACCCTGAAGCAAAAACTAATTCAGCAGCACGAAGAAGAAACTGTTTCATGCCTGAATACACTGCCCGATAAAAAATTGAGCGATGCGCAGACCAAAAAATACCTGTACTGCATAAAAAACGAATACGTGCGCATGCACATGCTGCGGGCAGTGCTGGATGTAAGTGCCCTGTGCGAAAACGAACTGACTGATATAAAACCTGCACTGTCGTTAATAGATAACACCTTGCAGCTGGCTGAAAATATTCATGCCAAACATGCGTGCAGTCCGCTTAGCGAAGTGCTGCAACAGGTAAAACATCAGTTGCAGTTGGGTATGGCACGCGATAATTCCCTGCCATGGTTTAGCAGACCGATGCAGGTTGAACTGCATGGACTGGAAAACGGTGAACTTACAGTAGTAGCATCACGGCCGGGTGTTGGCAAAACAGCATTTGCACTGTCGCAGGTTTATCACCTCATCAGTCAGGGTATACCGGTCATATACGTAACCACCGAACACTCGCGTGCTCAACTGGCATTCCGATTACTGTCCATGCACAGCAATAAGGACGTGTACGATCAGTTTATACAGGTTGAAAACGAATACAGCAAAGCCGAACTGCAAGAACTCGTAGATCAAACAATTCACTGGCCCATTGAACTGATGGAAGACAGCGGCATGCGCATTCATAAACTGATGCGCATTTGCAGGCAACGACAGGCCATAACACAGGCCCGCTTAATTGTGTTTGATACCATTCAGCAACTGCAGCCTTCCAATAATCAGGCAATACGCGATGTGCAGGTGGGCGATGTGGTGATGCAGATGAAACGGCTGGCCAAATCGCTGAATATTCCGGTGCTGGCCTTATCGCAACTGAACCGTTCGCCCGAATACCGCGGATCTTCGTCATATCCTATTCTCAGCGATTTGCGCGATAGTGGCTACATAGAAACTGTTGCCGACAAAGTAATGATGCTGTACCGGGCAGAATACTACGGCATCACCGAAGATGAATACGGAGAAAGTACCGCCAATGTTGCTGACCTTGTTGTAGCCAAAAACCGAAACGGAAAAACTTCTACCATCCGCCTGATGCTGAACAAGCCCGCCCTGCGTTTTGAAGATATGCCCACATCGCCCCTGCGCAATACTTCCGAAGTGCAGAACGATGAAATACCCGCAAGTAAACCGCCTCGTTATAATTACGAGCGCGACATACCCGGTAGCCGATTAAATGAACTGAATACAAATGAATAATACTGTAAAATCATGCACTGCTGTAAACCGCTCATGATGATGAGCTCACCCCGAAAGCTCTTGTGGCTGTGCAACTGCGGCCGTTACACCAATGTGTCCCCGGGATCATCCGTTACGAACTCCGTTCGTAACGGAATTTGTTCTGCAAAGATCATGAATGCAGCAGTGCTGGTTTTACTTAATTGTGTGTGTATGCTATGGACCTGAAGCTGCTGTCAACCATTACTGAAACCCACCCCGATAGGGTGTATGCATGCCTCGAACATCCGAAGTATGAAGTGTTTCAAATTCCTAAAAAATCGGGAGGCAAACGCACCATACATGTGCCCGAACAAAAATTGAAAAACCTGCAGAAACTGACCAACGTGTATCTGAATAAACTTTACAACAGCCACTCGAATCCCGCTGCATTTGGTTTCATCAAAAAAACGAAATATGCAACTCCACGCGACATCGTTAAAAATGCATCCATGCACATTGGCAAACGCTACGTGTGGAATATTGACCTCGAAGATTTTTTTCATAGCCTGAATACGTTTGATGTATGGAATGCGCTGTTGCAATTTGGCATAAGCAACGATGAGGCATTACCCATAGCACTGCTATGCTGCATCGAAAAAAAATTGCCGATGGGCGCTCCAACATCTCCGGTTATAAGCAATATGGCCTGCACCGATATGGACTGGAAACTGAAATGGTACTGCGATGAAAAATGGATTACCTACACCCGCTATGCCGATGACCTCACCTTTTCAAGCAATATCAAAATATCGGATGAGACGAGGCAGGAAATTATGAGCATCGTTTCTGATTTCGGCTTTCGCATAAATCCGAGCAAAGAGCGCATGCAGTCGCAATTCGGGGCACAGTGGGTAACCGGAATTAAGGTGAATGAAAAACCAAACGTGAGCCGAATTTATATACGTACACTGCGCGCTATACTGCACGATGTAAAACGAAACGGAATAAAACAGGCTGCACAACGTTACTCCGAAAAATATCCTTGCCGATCAGCCGATGTAGTTACGTACTTCATACAATCAGTAAGTGGAAAAATACGCTATGTAGGATTTGTAAAAGGTGAAAACGACAGCGCGTACCAAAACCTATGGTATAACTGGCAACAACTACTATGAACCAACCCGACCGTGAATTGCTTGTTTCGCTGGTGCAGATGCGCATGCCCTTTGGCAAGTACAAGGGAACGGTGCTGTGCGATCTTCCCGACCACTACCTGGAGTGGTTTGCCCGACAAGGATTTCCACCTGGCAAACTGGGCATGCAGCTTAGCACGGTGTTTGAAATAAAACAAAACGGATTACACGCTATACTGAATGAGTTGAAGCGCATGCACCCGAATTCCTAATTCTGCTTCACACCCATTTCATCGAGCAGATAAGGTGCTTTGGCTACCTTTTGCACCACCCACAGCACATAACGAATATCCACAGCAACGCTGCGGCTGTAACTTTCATTCCATGCATAATCGTTGATGGTAGCTGTATATGCACGGTCAAAGTTTACACCTATCAGTTCGCCCGATGCATTCATCACAGGACTTCCGCTGTTGCCTCCGGTAGTGTCTAGGTTATATAAAATATTTACAGGCAAGTCGTTCAGGTCGGGATGCATAAATTGTCCGAAGTCGCGCTGCGCATACAACTGTTTAATGGCATCCAGCAATTCGTATTCGGCACTTTCTTTTTCTATAACTCCGCCCAGTGTGGTAAATGGTTTGTTGTATTCACCGTCATTGGGTGTATAGCCTTTTACATAGCCGTAGGTAAAACGTAAAGTTCCGTTGGCATCGGGAATAAACTGGCGGTTTTTCCAAATGCTTTTGGCATCCACATATTTGGCCATAAGCAAGTTCAGTTCGTTTTCGCGGGCACGGTCTTCCTCATCAGCCGGATTTACTTCTTCATTCAGTCCCGAAGCAAGATCAACCATGCGGTCTTTCATCAGCAAAAATTTAACGGGGTCTTTGTCAAACAACTGTTGTGCCCTGGCAGGCGATCCAAAAATAGATTTGGCATGAAGTCCGCTTACATACTTTTCGATGGCTTCGCTTGTAGTGAGTTTGTGTTTTTTCACAAGTTCGTCTATGGCAGCTATGCGGTTTTTATCACCCAATTGCGCAGCATCTGTAATCATTTTAAGCGTAGCAGCCAGTTCAAACGGGGCATCGTATGATGAGGTGTATCGTGCCATGGCCTGCTTCAACCGGGGCAGTTGCTTTTCCATAAATGCTTTCTGCTCATCAGGCGTTTTCAGGGCACGGTAGGCATCTGCATAATTATCTACCGTAGCTGCCATTTGAAAGGCCTGATTCATGCTGTACATAAAATCGAACCACAGGTTGCGAGGTGCTTTGGCTATCATGTCATCATACAATTCGCGAATGCGCGGAATAACATCGGCATACTTTTGCTTCAGTTCGGCATTGGTCATAATAAACTGCTGCAGTTCCTGTTCGTCACGTTCTTTTTGCGCAGCCAGTCCGGTGCGCCTGAATCCCTGCAGCTTGCCTTTGTAATTTTTGGTTACGTTGGCAAGGCTTTTTTCGCGGCCTGCATAGCGAATGGCCAAACTGTCGTTGCCCTTGCTCAGTTGTTGCATGCGTGCTATTTGCCAGTCGTAGTTATCGCTGATGTATTTTAAAAAATACTGTTCGTGGTAACTGAAAAATTTTGCCGGCTGGTGGCGGAATGTGCGACCGGGATAGCCCAAAATAAAAACGAAATCGTTTTCGCGCACTCCCTGCGGATTAACTTTTAAGAATCGGGCAGGTTTATAGGGCACATTGTTTTCATTGTATTCGGCTGCGCTTCCATCGGGTGCAACGTAGGCACGTAAAAATGCAAAGTCGCCCGAATGGCGCGGCCACACCCAGTTGTCGAGTTCGCCTCCGTATTCGCCAATGCTGCGTGCAGGCACATACACCAAACGCACATCTTTCAATAGTTTGTAGCGAAACAGCACATAGTTTCGGCCTGTAAACATTTCTGAAATTTCGCATTGCAAACCTGGATTTTGTTTGTTTTCGCGCTCAGTAATGGCACGTATATTTTTACCAATAATCTGTAAGCGCTGATTGGCATCGGCTGTGGCCGCAGTACCTGCCAGCACCTCGGCCGAAACATCGGCATAACTGGCAGTAATCTTACACACCAGACCTTTGGCCAATACTTCTTCACCCCGCGTGCGGGCTAAAAATCCATCGCGTATGTAATTGTTTTTGGTTGAACTGATTTGCTGTACAAATCCGAAAGCGCAGTGGTGATTGGTTACAATAAGTCCGTCACCGCTTACAAACGAACCGGTACATCCACCTACCCTCACAACTGCATCAATCAGGCTGGTGCCGTTGGGGTTAAACAACTGCTCACGGGTTAGTTTAAGTCCTGTTTTTGACAAATCCATTTGCCCCAAATCCGATAACAAAAACATGCCTTCGTCATGCTTCTTATTCGTGTGTGCCATCAGCACCAAAAAAACAACAAGGGTTAAGGCCGCAGCCCTGTAACGTTTAAACATACCTACTTTCTATTGATTGAGGCCGAAAATAGGCAATGCCCGCATATTATAAAATTTTTGCCACGCGCAATTTACCGTGTATGGCATTGGTCAGCATCACTTCATCAGCCGAACGCAGTCGCCCGATACTTAACGGCTGCTGCAGTGCATCGGTTTCCGATAGCACAACCTCACGCATGATACCTGCTACACAGCCTTCACTGAGCGGTGGCGTAATCCATGTATTTCCTTCACGTATAAAAATATTCGAGGCGGTTGCCTCGCACACACGTCCATATTCGTTAAGCACAAGCGCGTCATCGCAAGCCATTTGCTGCGCATGTATAGCCGCCAGCACATACACCAGCGCATTCCCCGATTTCAGATTAGACAAGGGTGTGCAGGCTTTGTAATTATCGGTATACACACATACCGTAAGCGGTTGTGGTTTGGCAGCCGGCAATGGAAAAAATTCGGCATGCCAGCTTACTTCGTGGCTATCGGGTAGGTAAAATCCGGAACCCGACCGCTGAACAATGAGCCTGACACGTGCACTGTTTTTTTGCTCAATCGCATTCTTCAACAAATGCATGACCTGCGCATCGGCATCGGGCGCGTGCATGTGCAACAGCTGCATACCGTTTGCCAAACGCTTCATGTGCCTGTCGAAGTGCGCAATCTGTCCGTGTTCCATTTTCATGGTTTCGAACAGCAAATCGCCATATACATGCGCACGTTCCATATTAATTTTTATTCAGTTGTATCAGTATCCAATCACCGGTTTCGTATACTGCATTTCCGTAGGCGGCTATTACGCGTGCATCGGTTTTGGTTTTTTGCATCAGTGTATAATCGCATCCGGCAGCTACGGCCGCAATATACTGCGAATGGTAATTGTGTATGGCTGCATCCACCACACGCACATTCCCCTCAAGCTGCTTTTCGCTCACTGCATAATACTGCTGCATACGCTGCCACCACGCCTGCATGTATGCCGGGTCGTGCACCACGGCTTTGTAATTAACCGGCATGCTGCGCTGCGCTTCGCAACTAAAACTGTCGTCAGAAGGATCGGTAATAAACATGGCCTGAACAGGTGTATGCAGTCGTATCCACTCATGCATCTGTTGCAAATCGGTTTTTACATACCGGCCAACCTGATAGCGGCTGTGTAGTTTATCCCACGGCAGGAAAGCAGATTGGGTAAGCACCCCAAAAAGTAACACTGCAACCGCACCCGTTAGCCATTTATGGCTTATTATGGACATATCAACCCAACGCTGCATAACCTGGCTGATGTGAATACCAAGCGCTACACCGCATAGTGCATTGAGCCAAACCGTAGTTTTAAATGCCTGCAACATGCCACTGCCGGGCCACACAGTGTAAATTAGTATGGTATACGCAACGCAAAAAAACACACAGGTTAGCGCAAACACAGCAAACATGCGCACAGCTTCGCGCTGCACATACACAGCATAAGCTGCTGCCAGCAACAGCAAAATGAAATACAGATAGTGTGTTGCCGGAAACAGGTGTGGCAAATAATGTAAAAACGCCCGGTACTCGTAAAGCAAGGTGTAGTACTGACTTTTATCGCAATGCAGACATTGCCACACGTACGTATATACAAGCTGCCCAAGCACAGGTGCAGCAACACCTGCAAACATCAACGAAAAAATAACCGACTGCTTCAGCGAAGCGCGGCCCGCCCAAAAGTATACAGCCAGCAACAATGCCATTTGAACACCTACAATGGCTTGAAACCACAGCGCCAGTCCACAGGCTGCTGCGCTAAACAGCGTTTTGTGTTGCAGGGCTGCATACACGGCCCACGATGCCAGCATTTCGGCAGGGATGCTGCTGTAAAATGAATTTCCCATCAGCGTATTGCCGCCCACAGTCAGTTTATTTACAAGTAGAAAAATTATTACCACGCAAATGTGCGGTGCGTAACCCACGGGTGCAGCTGTGCGCGTGATGCGCATCCAGGCCAGTATGGTAAGTGTAAGGCACAGCAGGTGCAACACAAAACAAACGGTGTGCACCGGCATCACAGACGAAAGTGCCGTTACACAAGTCACCCACACATCGCGCACTGTAAACTGACCGAGTGCATAAGTCACAAAAAAATCGTTGGGATAAAGAGCAGGATTCAGCTTCCTGTAAACCTGTGGCAGGTGCTCAGACAAATCGCCTGCGTTAAATGAATATCCATTCAGCAACAGGTAACACAGCGCCACACACAGGCTAAACAGCACAAAATCAATGCGCTCGTTTTTGGCTGATATGGCTGCAGGGCGGTTCATGAATTGTTGGGGCAATTTTTTCTTCAAGCATACCCATATTTTTATACATTTGCGCGGCTTTTAAAAAGAAAGCACGCAATCGTATGAAAGAAGTATACATCGTATCATTTGCCCGCACACCTGTTGGTGCTTACGGAGGAAGTTTATCGTCATTTAGCGCCACCCAGCTAGGTGCCTTTGCCATTAAAGGTGCACTGGCCAAAGCCGGAGTTGATCCGCAATTGGTCAACGAAGTGTTTATGGGCAACGTATTATCGGCCAATCTGGGTCAGGCACCAGCCACCCAGGCCATGATTTATGCAGGTATTCCGAATACGGTGCCCGCTACCACTGTCAATAAAGTGTGCGCATCGGGTGCCAAAGCTGTAATTATGGGTGCGCAGAGCATTATGCTGGGCGTAAATGACGTGGTTGTGGCCGGTGGCATGGAAAGCATGAGCAACGTGCCGTATTACCTCGACAAAGCACGCACAGGCTACAGGCTGGGACACGGACAGTTGATTGACGGCATGATTAAAGACGGATTGTGGGATGTGTACAAGGATTTTCACATGGGCAATGCCGGTGAATTGTGCGCACGCGAACACAATATCAGCCGCGAAGCACAGGATGCATTTGCCATTGAATCGTATAAACGTGCACAGGCCGCTTACGCCAAAGGTGCATTTGCCGATGAAATAGTGCCCGTAGAAGTACCACAACGTGGCAAAGACCCTATAGTGGTTAAAGAAGATGAGCAATACACCAAAGTAAACTTTGATAAACTGACCACACTAAAACCCGTATTTGAAAAAGACGGAACAATTACTGCAGCCAATGCATCACCGCTTAGCGATGGCGCTTCGGCTATGGTGCTGATGAGTGGTGAAAAAGTAAAAGAACTGGGACTTACTCCGCTGGCACAGGTTATCGGTTTTGCCGATGCCGCACAGGCACCCGAGTGGTTTACCACCTCTCCTGCCCTGGCTGTTCCTAAAGCATTGAAACATGCCGGAGTTTCAGCTGATGAAGTTGATTTCTACGAATTCAACGAAGCCTTTGCCGTGGTGGGAATCATCAACAACAAACTACTAAATATTGACGAAGCTAAAGTAAACGCCTGGGGCGGTGCTATAGCCCTTGGCCATGCCATAGGCAGCAGCGGTTGCCGCATTTTGGGCACACTGGCTCAAGTGCTGCACACCGAAGGCGGCAAACTGGGTGTAATTGGTATTTGCAACGGTGGCGGTGGAGCTTCGGCCATAGTCATCAAAAAAGTGTAAATAAGTTTTTCTCTGCTATATGAAACAGCCTGACTATCTTCGTCAGGCTGTTTTTTTATATGAAATACCTGCGCTATAGTTTATTATTTCTATGCTTGTGGACGGCATCGGCTGTTCGCGCCCAAAACGATTCGCTGAGCATCGACACCCTGCGCGATGCTGAAATTCGTATGATGGGCCTGGGTCATACCATGATGTTTTCATACGATGAAAGCCAGCGCCTGCTATGCAGCCGCAACTTTTTAATTACGCTAAGCCGGGCACTGCGCATCAACGGTTCGTATTACTACCGCTTCGATTCGCTGGAATACGTTTCTGTTTTATACAGCCCCGACAATGTTTTTCGCATATTCACGTGGAATGTGGCACTGAATAACGAAACCTACCACAACTTCGGAGTGATACAGCTCAATCCGGAATACATAAAAAAACGAAAAGACACAACAAACCTGCGTGCTATCTATCCACTCATTGACCGCTCGGGGCGCATTAAAAATTCACTTGATACCGTAACCGGCCCCGATTTTTGGTTTGGTGCGGTGTATTATCAGCTGCACATGGTGACCGAGAAAAAACGCACCTACTATTTTTTAATAGGCTGGAATGGAGGCACTCAACTTACCAATAAAAAAATAGTGGAACCGCTTTACTTTGACGGCAACCGTCCGCGCTTCGGGGCACCCGTATTTGTGATGAACGAAGCCCGCTACCCCAAGCCGCTGAAACGGCTGATATATGAATTCGGCAACAAAGGCACCATGACATTGCGTGTTAGTCCCAAAAAGAAATACCTGGTTATTGAAAATATTGTTCCACCCAGACAGCAGGATTATGGCCACCCCGAGACTTACCTGCCCGATGGCAGCTACGAATACATGGTGTGGCAAAAAGGACAGTGGCACAAAAAAGGTCCGCTGCGCGATTTTGATTTGGAATAGGGTGTGATGCCGGGGTTATATTATTCTGAACCCGACTGCTTTAATATACCTCCTGGGCTGCGGTTAATAATTGCACCATCTCTGTATAGCAATCTCATTGTTTCACCATTGGTAAAATATCTGAACCATTCACCATAGACTCTACCTCTGCTGTAATAACCACGCATGTACAGGCGGCCATCTGCATTCCAATACATCCATTCTCCATCAGGCATACCGTTTACACACGGGCCCTTACACCATATGGTTCCATTGCTGAAATAAATGGTTTTATATGTTTGTTTACCTGATGTATAAGAGTCGACTTGCCTTAGTTTCCCTTCATTGTCATAGTAGTTCCATATACTGTCTGGCTTATTGTTAACGAACTTACCTAGTGCTAATAACTTACCGTTGTCATGCCACTCAGTCCAATAGCCTTCCTTTTTGTTATTCACTATCTCTCCTTCCGACTGTTTATGTCCATTGATGTAATAATACACAAACAGGCCATTTTTAATTTTAAAATCTGACGTGGTGCACGTACCTGTCATCTGTATATTATTGTTCATGTAATAATCGATGACTGTCCAGTATGAGTTGGTATCACGAAAAGCCTTGCGGTAATAGCTTGCTTCTGCATGATTTTGTTTTACTACCCAGTTGGTATCGTAATACACGGTTATGGTATCCTGTGCGTGCACATTAAAATAAGTCAGCATCAGACACAACATTATAAAAATTGTACTGCGCATCACTTTTGGTATTTACGTAAATAAATAGATGTGGAAGCCCGTTGCGCTATTTTGACCTGATCTTCGCATACCTGTTGAAATATTTCAGGAGGTATAATTGGCATTTTAGTATTGTACCCATATGTGATTACAAATGATTTAGAACTGGTTTGCTCTATTGTTTCTTCAAAATCAAATGCCGTGTTGCTTAAACTGTAGTGATTATCTTGAATCAATATTTCTTCGGGCAAATTAAATTTGACCGTGTACTTGAAGGTTGACGGATAATTTTGGGCCTTTTCATACTTACGTGGTGTGCATCTGCTAAAATTCATTTGACTGTACAGTGATGCCGGTTCGAATTTAAACACCCAAAAGTCACCGACCGACCGCTCGAGTATATTGCTACGATTTTGCCAAATCCCATCTACCATGTATTGATAAGTTATTGAATTCCTATTCTTCTCCTGATCATCATTAATGATAACATCGTATGTTTTATACACTTCCGGATAAAAGCGTTTCAGATCATCAGTAACCATTTGCGAAAGTTTGCCTGCCGTGTATTGCTCAAGCATTACCCGTCTAATGTCGGCTTCTATTCCGGTACGTTGCGAATGAATGGTAAGACGTGCGGGTGCAGTAACCGATTTTATAGTGTATTCTTCTGTAATATTGACATCAGAGATATAATTGGCCCCCGACATATCCGTGAGTGTATCGGATGACTTGCCTACCACCAAAACATCACCATAATTCATGACCGACATGCGCGTGTATGTTCCACCCTGCTGGGTAAATGTAGGATCTATCCAATAAGTGTGATTGTTGTGCTCAAACATGACGATACAGTGGTTGAACACCTGATTACTAGGAAAAAATGTGCGAAGGTTATGCTTGATGACGGTATGAACCAAAACCGGATACGCTTTATCTATGCCAATTTTCTTGAGCAGTGAAACCAGCAGAAGCGATTTGTCTTTGCAATCCCCAAAACGCTGCGAGACTACTTTGTCAGGCGGCTGCGGCTTAATGCTGCTTATCCCCAACTCTACACCCATGTAGCGTATATCATCCTGCACATAGTTAATCAGCTTATCTATTTTCTCATCGTTTGTTTCATTTCCTTTAAACAACTCGCTTAGCACTGCACTCAAATCCGGCTCTTTTTTCAAGGCAAATACCTGCTGTGCCCAGCTGTTTACCTGACTCCATGAGTTTACACTGCTTAGCATAAAATATCTGCACGGCACAACCCAAGAGGGAACGTCTTCATCAATATTCAAGGCAGGTACATTGCTTTGTGAAATTTGCAGCTGACGGAACCTATTGTCTACAATACTTTCTCTAATCGGACTGGAGTCGCATCTGAAGACATTGTATCTGTAATTTTTATTTATACCATACAGTATCTTAATATTATAAACATCAATAGGATTGGTGCTTTCGAGTGGCATAAAAATATATTTCTCGCCATTGAAGATGGGATTCTCACCCAACAAGGTATAGGCAAATTCAATCTGATCATCTTTGCGTATATCATCAAGGTTGCAGTATGCAGTAATATGGCCCATGTATATACCCTCATTAAGGCTGAATTCATTATTCAGTTTTTTGAAATTAAGCTGCGAGGTTCTGTCGATTTTAACTCCGTTACGCCAAACGTACAAGTAATGTATCATCAGTGATTGATACGAGGTATCATAGGTTACAGCCATTTGTGACGCTTTGGTAATACCGCTGTATGAAACCACCTGAGTAACGGTATGAATGTACGAAGCATCTAAATCCAGATTAAACTGGATATCCTGCAGTGATAAATAATATCCTTCAGCAATACTATATTTAGTTACTGTGCTGCGTGAAGGCACTGCTACTTTGCTAACCCACGATGGAACCTTTTCTAAAGTATATTTTTGACCCAATGCAACCGTACATATGCATTGCAAGATGAGCAACAGATTTCCTTTTCTCATAGCTGACGTTGTGTGTTCGTTCTATAAATACAAGTATAGTAAGTTTTTTATCAAGTAAAAAAAATGGCAATCGGTTTTATAAGGTAAAACAAAAATAGAAATGGCTGAAGAATTATAAACTTGTAAAACATAAACGTTCAAACCGATAGCAGATTTGATGCGTGGTTTAATCTTTAAACCTGAGCAATACGCTGTTGCTTGAAGAGTTCCCTGCCTTATCGGTGCAGTAAACATCCAGTTTGTAAAAGCCCTTGCGTGCATTGCTTGGGATGTTAATGTAAAATGATACGTTTTCGATTTTATTGCCATCGGCATCGTTGATGGGTGCAGTTTCATCAATATACACAGACGTGGAATCGGGGTTGGGCGACACATTGGATGGATTATTATGCCAGTACAGATTGTAGCGGTACTTATCCAGCGACACGTAATCCTGCATAACGGTTACCACCAGAAATTGGGAATTGACGCTGAAGCTTTGGCTATCGGCCGGCTGCAGCATAACCACCGAAGGGCGCTGGGTATCAATTTCTATTTTTTTACAGCCGGGCAGTATCAGCCACAGGGCCAACAGGCACAGTAACGTGTGTGACAAGTGCCGGGTGTGATGTATAATGCTGTTTTTCATAGTTTGTAGAACAAATGTAGGGAAATGTATTTAAATCAAGAGCGCTATTTAGATTTAGGTTAAAAGGCAAAACATCTAATTCAGCTATGAATTTTCACAACACAATGCAGCGTAAGCAGATGAGGTTTTGAAAATAAAACAGGGGCAATTGATAGCCCTCGTATTCGAAATTATGCTTAGTTTTTAGGAATCAATTCTACTTTGTTGTTGGTATGCATCATTAATTTCAGCTGCTGCCTCAGCCGTAAAAATCTCAGTAACACAATTTATAATGCTGTAGGCATCTAATTCAAGAAATGTGGTTGCATTATCTACGATGTCGGCATTGGGGTTAAAAAGTGGTGAAGAATCAACATATGCTCCTGATTCATTTGTTTCAATGTCGCCACTTATGAAATCTAAATTTACCACTAATGGAGGCACATCCGTAGTATAATGTAATACCACTTCAGCCTTATTTCCATCCTGACAATATTTTACTGAGCCTAACATAGGGTTTATTTTATTGCCATAGCGGGCTTTGAATTGTATTAGCATTTCTAGTATTTGCATGGTGTTAGTTTTATAATTTCGGTTTGTACTCATATAGAATTTTTCCGCAATAGAGCGCACACCTTGTAAGACATACCCTTTAGGACGATTCCCATCCCTACCAACTGCAATAGCATATCCGCAATTAATACTATTAGTTTAAGTAACAAAAAGCCAACGGCCGATAAAAATAATTTTAAAGGCTCAGATGCCGTAGTCGGCATCGAATTCACCATCTACATAAAAATCTTTGATAGAGCCAAAGCCTATCACATCTTTAAGCACGCGCTCATCACCTACTTCGGCTGCTTTCATCACCTTGTCTTTGCCAAACCTGTTTTTAATATCGTACACCACCTTGCGCAGGTTGCGGTCTTTTATGGCATCTTCAAACAGGTTGAGGTTGATCATATCTTCGGGCACAAAATCGGAAACAGTAATGCCAATGCCGGTGAGGTAATGGTTGATGATGGGCTCGCAGTGGTGCTGCTGCTCAAACTTGTGCATACGCTGACGTACCAGCTTTAGCACTTCGGTGCCGCTTTGTATGGGTTTATCGCTTTTGATGCGGTCTTTCCAGCCGCTGCCGTTTTCGAACCGGGCAAATACATCTATTTCTTTGCAGTATACCTGCTGCCTGACCATGCGCTGTTCAAGGCGCATACACAGCGAGGTAAGCAGCTCGTTCAGCGTATCGAGCGACTGGCGCTGCTGCCTGGAAATTTGCCGCATGGCCTGCATGGCTTTGTAGTCGTGCGTTATTTGATCTACCTCTTTAAAATTGAGTCGGTAGTGCCAGTACACACCTACTATGCTGTGCAGGGCATTTTTCAGTTTTTGCGGGGTGGCGTAGCGCAACTCGAGCGGGGTGCGTATGCCGGCTTTTATAAGTCGTGTGGCGTTGCCTTCGGCTATGCCGGGCAAATCAGTGAGTTGCAGTGTGCCCAACACCTGATCAATATTTTCGGGAGTAATCATAACCAACCCGTCCGGTTTTTGAATTTCGGTAGCCAGCTTGGCCAGAAAAGCATTGGGTGCAATACCTATAGAACAGGTAAGCCAGTCGCCTACATCTTTTCGGATATCGGCTTTTATTTTCATGGCCAGTTCGCGCGGGTCTTTATACAGCAGGTGGTAGGATGAAATATCCATAATAGCCTCGTCAATACTTTTGGGAATTACCTCATCGCTGTATTTTTTGAGTACGTTCATAATTTTTACGTGAAACTCGCGGTAGCGTTGCGGATGGGTTTCAACAGGCACCAGATCGGGGCACTGTGCTACGAGTTCATCCAGCCTCTTGCCCGCTTTGAGACCACGTTGTTTGGCCTCGGTACTAAGGGCAATAGCAGCACCAAAGCGGCCGGTGTACACGCACACGGCTACGGGCCGGCCTCGCAGCCAGTAATTGACCTGCTGCTCGCAGCGGGCAAAGAAGCTGTTCATATCAACAAACAGCACCAAACGCTGGTGTGTAATGGAATTGTGGTTCACGTAATGGGTAAATACAGACATCGAATATAGATTTTTTTGTGGGTGAAGTACGTACGCAAGTTTCACCGGCAGGTTCGCAATGGATGTGCGAGGGGGTGGGAGTTGTGGGTTGGGAGTTGGGAGTTTATCAACCGAAGGTTGGGTAACAAGAAAAAAGCATACAGCGGCAGGGGTTGTGCTGTTGAAGTAAGACAGTGCGGTGGCAAAGCCCATTTAATAAAAAAAGTCTTTGGGGTACATTTTTGACGAAAAAGGTACGAAAGAAAAAAGCACGCGCTGCGAAAATGTTCTGTCGCAGGAGAAAAAGACCAAGAGAATGACAAATATGAAACCCGAACCTGAATTTCTCTGAGGACCGTTACGGGCATTATGCGTTTTCGCGTAATCAGTAAGAGCAGTTGTATGGCCTGTGGCCATGCGTAAGCAACCCACGAGCGGAGCGGCTTGGGTTGCGTGGAATACAACAATCGTAACTGATAGCGAAAAGGCATACAGCCCTTGATTTTTTGGTTTCTTTTTTATCAAGAAAAAAGAAA
>Ga0315900_10000234_pt1 | contig 98528 bp, 95 predicted proteins | sample LakEriMetagenome_FD_203521 | JGI IMG/M metagenome (GOLD analysis project Ga0315900, IMG submission 203521) | Freshwater fungal communities from buoy surface, Lake Erie, Ohio, United States - Buoy 12 MA114 | ecosystem: Environmental > Aquatic > Freshwater > Lake > Lake biofilm | place: USA: Lake... | reverse complement strand
CGTTCGATGGGTTTCAATCCATTGGTCGCCGGATACTTTTGTATCGCAGATCTTGTCACGGATCTCCGGGTGAAAGATCTCTGCTCCGCCGCCTGGGAACGATCCTAGGCCGGCAGCTTTGAGTTCCTGCATGACTTCAGCGATTGTTTTGCGAGCCTTGCGCGCCATCCAGTCGAGTTCGACCGCGGTGAATGCCTTTAAGTGGACATCAGGGAAGGCGCGGTGCATGGCTGAGATCATGTCAACATAGCGCTGGAAGTTCCAACGAGGGTGGAGCCCGCCCACCATATGTAACTCTGTTGCACCTTGGGAGACAGCTTCGGCCGCTTTTTTTATCATCTCGTCGATATCGTACGCGTATGCTCCGTCATCACCAATTTTTTTGCTGTAAGCACAGAATTTACATGAAAGCGCACAAATGTTGGTCGGGTTGATGTGACGATTGATATTATAAAAAACAGCCTTGCCGTTTCTTTTAAGATTCACTTCGTTTGCGAGATTCCCCAATTCGCCTAGATCTGCATTCTCGAAGAGCCAGAGAGCGTCGGCGTCGGTTAATCGCGCATGATTTTCAACTTTTGTCCGAATATCTCGCATCATTGTGAAGTTCCTTTGCCAGATCCACTAAGGTTATCACGAACAGTCGTTTGCGGTAAAAAGCCCAATTCGAATCCATTCTTATAAATAAGCTCTATCCCATCCACTACATCGTCATCAAAACGGAGGCTTCTTTCGTTGACGTACATCGATATGTACTGGTCTCCTTTTTCCTCATTAAGCGAGTCCCTCGCAACGGCTGTCCGTACAGCTGAGGCGATCGTTTTGCTCCGTTCCTGCAGCCCAAGTTCAATGCTTTTGAGGTAAATTGCAGACAACTGACTAATTGTCTCTGTGCCAAGACCACGCCTGATGGCATTGGCTCCCAGCGGAAGTGGTCGTTTGAAATGCTGATGCCACAGTTGACCTAAGTCTGCCAGTTTATGGAGTCCTTCAGACGTCGGATCCAACTGTAGCTCATGAATCAAAATGCCCGCATCAACTGAGCCACTTAGAACAGCGTGTTTGATGTCCATAAAATGCATGGGTACTGGCTCGAAGGGTCCCAAAACTGTTTGGGCGGCAATGTGAGCCGTTGTTGACAGACCAGGGACTGCAATACGGCCATGCCGGAGGTTGGCTAAGCTTACCTGACGGTTCGGGTCGATGACGATAGCTGGTCCAAACCCATCTCCAACACTGGCCCCGATGGGCATGAGTAAGTAGTTTTTTTGAATATGAGGGTAGGCACTGACGCTAATGGCAGTGATGTCATATCTATCTTGTTTTGCCGCGTCATTAAGTTCCTGAATATCACCGATTGTGAAAGAGAATTCAAAGTCACCCCAATCCACGCGCTTTTCGCGGAGTGCCAAAACCATAAATGCATCATCCGTGTCCGGGCTGTAAGCGATCGAAATCGGTATTTTCGAGTCAATTTGCTTTAAAGGGTGCATAGGCTCTTGTCCTAGGGAATAAAGATTGGATGTATCCGGCTTTCGCCAAGTTCGCGTCGAAGATTCGCCACAATGGAATCACAACGAAAGGCCGGTAGTAGAGCGAGGACACAACCTCCACCGCCAGCGCCGGTGACTTTCACGGCTAAAGCGCCATGCCTTTTGGCAAGAGTCATCATTTCAAGGAGAGGCTCGGTTACTACACCGATTTTAGTGAGTAGATCTTGGCATTCATTCATCGCCGTACAGAGTAACTCCGTGTCTCCATCTCGAAGTGCTACAGCAGCCATATCCGTAAGAGCGTTGAAGCTCTCTACGGCAGTCTGGCCAGCATTACGGAACCAAGGTTCTGCTGCTCTCACCATATTTATTGTTGGAGATCGAACGCCCGAATCAATTAATACAAAGCACCACGGCAAGTTAGAATTTTTGGGTTTGTTGACGACTATGGCCTCTGCATTGCGTCCGCGCTCAAAAATAATAGCTTGCTCAAGTGCAACAACGGCAGTGTCTAATCCCGATGGATTTCCGTGAAAGCGCCTTTCTAAACGGTTGGCTAATTCCGATAGACGGGCCGGTGTGATCGAAAGACCGCAGACTTGGCAAAGGCCTCGAAGTATCCCTACGCATAAACTCGCAGAGCTACCCACGCCTGCACCGAGCATAAGTGTGCTTTGACCGTCAATCGAGAGGTTGAATCTAGGTATTTGCAAGACGTCGAAAGCTTCCAAGACCATATCGATCAATGAAGGATGAACTGGTTGGGCAGCAATCTGAAATTTTATCTTTGGGGTGGTTGTAGTGATTCTATCTGTATATATGTGTAGTTTCATGGATCGCGATAGCAAGGGAATTGCAATGGCTCGTGCGCCGTAAACCACAGCATGTTCGCCAACTAATATGACTTTTCCGGATGCTCTCGCGGTTGCCTCGCCGCGAATGGGGGATCCGGAGAACCCCAGGTGCTGCGTGAACGCGAAACTCATGGATTTATCGAATCGACCAGTTTGGTTGCCATCTGACGGCCATAGTAAGTCAGTCATTCCATAGTTCTCCTGAGCCCTCGGCAATAGATGGGCCACGGCCTATTTGATCAACGATAACGCTACAATCGAAACCGCTATTTTGTACAGCCTTAGCGACGGTGTCGCAGTCTTGTTTTAGGCATATAAGATGGATGTTGGGGCCAGCGTCAATCGTCGCCCAAGCTGGCAGACGACCAAATCTGCGCTCTGTCCTTAGCCAAACCAAGAAGTCGAGACTAGCCTTCGTTAGGTACTGAATTTGTGGCGATCCTGTCATGCATACTGCGTGCATATCTAGTGCTTCTTGCTCTATCTCAAAGCCGAGACTTTCAAAACTATGATCAGCTAAGGCGCGATCAATTCGATTAAGGCGTTCTGGTAGTGCTGCTAATCGCGGGGCATATAATGGACTTGCCCAAGCGGCATGATGCGCATCAGAAGACTTCATGGACTTAGGCTCCGAGGACAGCACGACGATAATGTCAGCTAGCTCCCAGTGTTCTGCGGGCCAGATTTGTTCGATTTGTTGTTCGGTGGCTGAGGCGCCGGCTGACCACCTCACGAAACCGCCCCAAAGGCTTCGGGCGGCACTTCCGCTGCCCATCCTTGCTAGGTGAGCTAATCTCTCCCGGTTAAAACCTTGCGTGGATAACTCGTCCCATTTCGGGGTCTTGAGAAACGCCGCCACTGACGCCAGAGTCAGGGCGGCAAAACCGCTTGCGCTACTCGCAATGCCGCAATCACTAGGAAAGGTGTTTTTACTTGAAGCGGCGATGTGGCCCAAGCTGCCACAAGCTTTGCGTACACGATCGATATGTCTGAATATTTTGTGATCTGGGTGTGTTTTTGATGTGATCGATTGACCGTCAAAAATAAAGGTGTCGAAGTTAGCGTTTGAGGGCGTTGCTGTTGTGATTGTTTTGCATTTCGATAGGGTCATCGATATGGAATCATTTGCGGGCCACTGAGTTTCGGCATCTCTTTTGCCCCAGTATTTGAGCAACGCGATGTTACTCGGAGCAACTGCGGTGAACGACTGAAATTTTGGTTGGGTCATCTGCATCAAGTACTCGCCTCTGGTTGTGTTGTGCTTTTGGCAGTAGATGTTTTTGACGGCGAACTCATCCCAAGATCAGCCGCGTGGGGCGACGTTTTAATCTCGCTCTCAGTTTTTAAAATCTGGGCGCCATTGTTAGTAAAACTAGCACTTATTGGGCGCCATCCAGCCAATGCAAGTTGATCGGCGACAGCATGCAAGTCATTTTCGATCGCGATTACAAGCACGGCGTCTTCGCCGCCTGCGCCCGTGGTCTTCCAGCTCCAATTTTTATCAAGGCCACTCAAGTTTGCTAGGGCGTGAGCCAGCTCCGCCGGAAAGTGTGGGTTGCCGGCGAACAATGCGCGAGATGCGGCGCATGCGGAGACTAAACGCTGAAATGACGCCTTGTCCGGGCTGTGGATGCAAGCATTGAATGAGTCCACTAACGATTCAGATACATCCAAAAGCCTGTCGAGCCGTCCAGCCGAATCAAGCCAGGACCCAGTCGTTTGAATCGTTGAGGCTGTGGGTGCTCCGCGACCGCCAACAAAGACATGAATCATTTTGTTCAATCCGTCTAAATCATGTTTAAACCAGTGCGGCGCCCATCGATTTCCGGAATAATCAAAGCTAAACTCAACAAGACCGCCGACGAATTGGGTCACTATGTCATAACCACTCGCGAGCCCTTGAGACTCTGATTGGAGTTGCCATGCAGCTGTCAAAGCGTCCCGAGGCAGCCCATCATGGTCTTTGAAGTCGTCCGGCTTTTGCAGGGCAAAGAATGCGCCGCAGACTCCGAGTCGGAGGGCTGATGAGGATCCCACCCCATAACTCACGTCGAGGTCAGAGTCGATCGTCACGCGTCCACCGTGCATTCCCGTTTTTTTTGCGGCAAATTGTACGGCCCTACACAGTATATCGGTCTGCGGCGTGTGGTCGTCGTGAATAAGTTTTGGTTCTTGCCAGAGATTGCTATAGATCTCCCAAAATGCAGCCTTAGGGTCCCAAGTTACGTTTACGGTCATACCGCGATCGAGCGTTGCGGCTAAGGAGTGTCCCCCGCGCAAGACCGAATACTCCCCGGCTAGCATCACTTTTCCTGGGATGTAAACCTCGATAGTCCTCAATGGGGCGGTCTCCGTTTAGTAAATTTAGTTGCGGCTACTCGTGGGTTGCATGCGCTGATGGAGTAAATCAAGATTTTTTTGATGAAGCCCCATATGCCCCCGTTGGATGCCCTCTGAAGCCAGGGCGCGCAATGCAGATAAATTTTGGGCAAGACCGGTCGCAACGACAATCTGGGCCAATCGACTCGCGTCTGGATTTCCCATAATCTTGAGGCTGGCTTGGGCTGTGGGGTGCAGTTTTGTGACGCCCCCCACAACGCCGACTGCCATGGGTAACTCAAGGGATCCATGCAGGTCACCGTGCAACGTTTTTTGCCACACTGCTAGTGGACGGTACGCTCCATCCCTTGCAGCCCAAGCGTGTGCTCCCGCTTCTGCAGCGCGCCAATCATTACCCGTGGCTATCAGCACCGGATCAATGCCATTCATGATCCCCTTGTTATTCGTCGCGGCACGATACCTGTCATAGAAGCCAAACAAGTATGCTTTTTCAATACGGTCAACAACGTCTTGGCCGTTGAACTCAGGGGAATTAAAAGCCTTAGCTGGGATGAGACATTCGGCGCGAGCACGGCGTCTGTCAGTTAAATTGGAGAGAATTCGCAACCCAAGCTCGCAGGGTAAGATTTCAGGTAGTATGGTTGATACGCGCTCGCACATCGTATTAACAATATTTGCGCCCATGGCATCGCGGGTGTCAATGTACAAGTGCAGAACCAAACTATGCATTTGGCTTATATAGTGCCAATCCAAATCTAACGCGCCACCGCCCCTCGCAAGAAGACCGTCTTGTCCGCGGTTGGCTAGGTTTAATAACTCATCTTTTCTGGAGTTAAGAATCTCGTCATATAAGCACTCTTTTTTGAGGAAAACTTGGATTTGACCTGTCATTACCGGCGGCGTGGCTGACGTCTTAAAACCTCCGCCCAGGCGGGCCAGTTTTGCTCCGTGGCTCGCAGCTGCTAGGACACTTGACTCTTCAACGGCCATGGGCACTAAAACGTCTTCGCCATTAATTAAAAAATTTGTCGCTATCCCCAGAGGTAGCGAGAAGGTTCCGACTGCGTTTTCGATAAATACATCCGTCAACTCGCCATTGAGAGAGCCGAACTGGCCTATGCTAAACTTGTCGGATTCGGAAAGATGGGCCACTTTCGCAACCGTTTGGAGACGCTCTCCAACCGGCAGCTCATAAAAACCAGGCAACCGAGATGACTCCCGCTCACCAGAGCGAGTGCTGCTGGGGTGGGTTGAAGGCTTTTGTTTTTCAGCAGCAACGGCGCTCGAGTCCGGTTTTGCATTTAAATCAGGTGTATCCATCATTTCATCAACAATTTCCGGCTTGTAGTTCAAGATGCCACCGCAGACTCTTAACAAAAAAAGCGGTCACATGTCCATAAGAGGTCACAAAAAAATTACCTTTAGATTTCAGAGCGTTACATCCTGATGGGTGGTGTTCGCTACCCGGCAGGTCACGATATCTTGTCATTTTAATGGACCCTTAAGCTACATCGATGGTCCCGAAAAGCTATTTAGGGATCCCTGACAGGCTTGAACTAAACCACTTGGTCATTTTTGAAGTCCTTAGGTTGCCCGAGGCTCATCACGTCTGTTACAACCGTCACCTTAGACGTCACATCGAGGACTGCCCCAAGAATCAGTGCCGCTAGGCGGAGGATTGAGTTTCATGGATCAACTACAGTTTCTCATGCTGATGATATTGGCCGCAGGTATTGCATTCTTTGTTCTGGTGCTTCGCAAGTTGGGGCAGATATCAGAAGTCCTTAAATCCGAAACTATTCAAAAAACCTTGGGCGAATTCAACGCGTCAAACAATAGACTTTTAGTTGACGAGTTTTCTCGCGTGCGGCAAGAGCTAACTGTTTTGGGTAAAAATCTTCGCGATGAAATTTCATCGGCGATGAGAGTCGGTCATGAGCTGATAACCGGTCAGGTTCTTAAAAATTCAGAAAACCAGCTCAAGCAGCTTGATGTTATCTCTAAACAGTGGACGTCAACAGCCGAAAATCATGATGTGCGTATGCGAGATCTGCAGCGCACGGTTGACGAGCGCCTTCTCCACATTGAAAAGCAAAGTGGAGATAGGCTTGAAATGATGCGCAAAACGGTTGAAGAGAAGCTTGAGGGAACTCTCGAGCGACGATTGGGCGAATCATTCAAAATGGTCGGAGAGCGATTGGAGCAGGTGCAGAGAGGCTTGGGGGAAATGCAAAGCCTAGCAAATGGAGTGGGAGATCTAAAGAGAGTTCTCACCAACGTGAAATCCCGTGGTACTTGGGGAGAGGTTCAGTTGGCGATGTTGCTGGAACAAACACTCACACCAGATCAGTATGAGTCAAATGTAAAATTGGGCGGTAACGCCGACATGGTGGAGTTCGCAGTAAAGCTTCCCGGACGTGAGGAGGGAGGCGATGCAGTGTTTCTTCCTATCGACAGTAAGTTTCCTCAAGAGGCTTATCAGAGGCTTCTTGATGCTCAAGAGGCAGGAACCACGGATGCCGTTCAAACGACTCGTCGCGAGTTGGAATCAGCAGTTCGAGTTGCCGCTAAAAGCATTCGTGATAAGTATATTCACCCGCCACGAACCACAGATTTTGCTGTTATGTTTTTGCCGACCGAGGGCCTTTATGCCGAGGTTTTACGGATTCCCGGGCTCATGGAAAAGATGCAAAATGAATTTCGCATCAGTATTGCAGGGCCTACGACACTATCCGCGCTTTTGAGTAGCCTCCAAATGGGTTTCAGGACTATGGCGATTCAAAAGCGGTCTGGCGAGGTTTGGAAGATCCTCGGGGTTGTAAAGTCCGAGTTTGGAAAGTTTGGTGATATACTTGAAGGCGTGCATAAGAAGTTGGGAGAAGCGTCTGTGCGCATCGAGGACGCATCGAGAAAATCTAGAACGATTCAGTCGAAACTGCGTTTAGTGCAGGAAATTCCTTCAACCCAAGGTGTTTCGGAAGAAGATCATCTTCTTGGTACGACCAATTTAGATGAGCTTTGATGACCAGCAGTCTTATAACAACGCAAAGGGTTTTTCTGAGTGAGCCATGAACGATACAAAACGTCAGCGTGGATAGCTGCAGTAGCAGCCTATGTTGCTTGGGGTATGATGCCGCTTTTTTGGCGGTTATTCGAAGGTACACCAGCATTCATCGTGTTTCTTCACCGATGTCTATGGAGTCTGCCTTTTCTGGTGATTCTTTCATTAATTCCCCAAAAACAATCTAGCAGTATCGTTGCATTTGATCGCGGGAGGTGGCCATGGTTGATGGTATCCGCGTTCTTGATCGGCTCAAATTGGTGGTTGTATATCGTTGGGGTGGAGCGGCACCAGGTCGTGGAAATGAGCGTTGGATATTTCATAGCGCCCCTGATCAGTGCGGCGATGGGTGTGATTTTCTTGAGAGAGAAACTGACTATTGGTCAATGGCTCGGGGTCCTTACCGTGGTCATTGGATCGGTCATGTATGGTGTTACGGTGGGCGAAGTGCCCGTTCTGGCGATTGGACTGGCCGTAACATTTAGCGGTTATAGTTTGGTGCGAAAAGTTGTTAAAGCGCCACCCATGAGCGCGTTGACCACAGAAGCCATGTTTTTATTCGGTGCTGCTGTGATCTACCTTCTCACGTCACCGTCGGATTCCGCTTTGTCGGAGGCGTGGCAACGACATGGCTGGCTTCTTGTTATTGGCGGGGGTCTGACCGCGTTACCACTATTATGGTTTGCGCATGGTGTGCGTGGACTTACGTTAACGTCACTGGGAATGATTAATTATATTTCGCCAACCGGTAAGTTCATTATTGCAGTACTCGTCTTCAAAGAGATCGTAACAGACGAGCAAATTTGGGCTTTTGTGGTCCTGTGGCTAGGCATCATTTTATATCTCATCAACACATATCGCCGCAGTCGACTGCCGCTTCAGCCAGAGTAACACCGATGGCATATATCGTCGCCGGTTGGGCAGCTTTCACGTTTTTTATTTGGATTCCTGTCGAACGCGCGCACGCTGCATTTTGTTTTAACAACTATGACCTGGGCATCTATGGTCAGGCATTAATGCTACTGTCTCTCGAGAATTTAAATCCCTATCTATCAACGAGAGATATAAGGCTTTTTAACGATCACTTTGATCCTGTTCTTTTTTTGTTTGCGCCCCTGACGAAACTAGTCGAGCCGAGTTTGCTTGCCATAAGGGTTGAAATGATGGCGATCATCCTTGCGTCTACGGCGCCGATTTGGCTCTGGTGGAATCGCCACATTTCAAAGGTCCAAATGTTAGCAGTTTTTTTTGTCATTCTTTTTAGTCCAATGTCATTGATGGCCGCATTTTACCCTTCGCATCCTGGCACATGGGCGTTAGCTCCGCTGGCGTGGCTGCTTGCTTCTATCTACTCAAAGCGAGACCGCTTGGCGATCACGATGTTAGTGCTGCTCTTGCTCTGTAAAGAGGAATTCCCGATCGTTGGGGGCTTGTTGGGGGGTATTTTGATCTTACAGAATAGGAAGCGAGTGGGTTTTTGGATCTTTTTGATCAGCGTCGTGTGGTCTTCCGCCGTTTTTTTGTTAAGACCAATTTTTTTGGGGAAATCAGATTACTATACGTCAGCGATGTTGGCGGCAACTGGTATAACCGGAGTTGGTACAACTACATGGCTATTTCCGCTGTCCGAGGTGCTATTGTGGATTTTTATGCCGGTATTCATATTGCGCGCCCGCAAGAATTTTAGTTTTAATTCTCTCCGGAGTGACTCTTGGTTGCTGGTTTGCTTGGCACTCATTTCTCTGCTTATCGCTATAAGAATCATTGGCGGTTACTGGGGAAACCATAGGGCAGCGCCGCTGGCGGTGCTGGCAGGGTTCATGTTGATTGGAGCTAATGATCAGATGTCTGAATCTCTTCGATCCCGAAGACTTTTATTTTGTGTATCCGTGCTTGCAATAGCCTTACCATATCTAGAGCTCGGGAGCAGGGCTTGGATGGATAAGCCATTTAAAAAGCATTGCCCCCCTTCGCCTGGACGTATTGAGGCTTTGAATGAAGTGGTGAGCTATCTTTCCAGTGTTGGTGCAACTAGGGTTCTTGCGGGCGGTAACATTGTGCCGCATTTAGTGCATTTACCTGGTGTTGCGCAAATCGGCGCAACGAAAGCTCGTGATTTTCGTTTTTTTGTTGCTGAGAAGGCTGAGAATCGTAACACGTGGCCTATAAGTTCTGGTGAAATGAAGCGCATTGAGAACGAGTGGCGAGAACGCCCGGGCGTGAGTGTTCTGCGCGACGATCAGTATGTCGTGCTTTTCGAGAATGGCAGTAAACAATAAAATTATTTTTCGACTAGTAATCGATTATCGGTGAATTCCAAGTTTTTTCATTAAACGGTGTAAATATGCTCTCTCAATGTCCAACACTCGAGCGGCTTCGCTGACGTTTCCCTCGGATTTTTTTAGGATGTACTCTAGAAATTTCCTTCCAGATTGCATCTGGAAGGCTTCCCAACTTGACGGTGAAAGTTCCAAAGTCAGTGTGTCGGCATTGCCGGCAACATAAGCGATTGCAGACAGGGGTGTGGTCTTTAATTCATCGGCTAAGTCGTCGATATAGTCAATAACGGTGTCGGCCGAAAATATGGCAGATCTCTCGATGGTGTTTCGCAACTCCCGGACATTTCCCGGCCATGAATATTCTGATAACTGTATCAACGCTTCTGATGAAAATTCCTTTTGGCCGAGTGAGTGCTCTTCGCTGCACTCCTGTAAAAAGCGTTTACTTAGTTCGGGGATGTCACTAGATCTTTCTCGAAGAGCGGGACTATGGATCGTGATGACGTTAAGCCTGTAGAACAAGTCCTCCCGGAAATCACCAGTTTGGCACATGTGTTTTAGGTCACGATTTGTTGCGCAAATAACCCTGACGTCGCTGGTTAATGTTTTGTCGCCACCTACGCGAGAAAATTCACCATTTTGTAAAACACGCAATAGTTTGGCTTGGACATCCAGATCTAGCTCGCCGATTTCATCGAGAAATAAAGTCCCACCATCTGCTCTCTCGAAGACTCCAAGCCTTGTTTTTGTTGCGCCCGTAAATGCGCCTTTCTCGTGACCAAAAAGCTCGCTCTCCATCAAGTTTTTGGGTATTGCGGCACAGTTCACTTTCAACATGGTTTTTTTGGCTCGGTGCGACAGTCGATGAAGCTCTCTTGCAATAAGCTCTTTTCCGGTGCCGCTTTCCCCTGTAATCAGAACTCGGCCCGATGTTGGTGCTGTTTTCGCAATGATCGCTTGAATCTCCATGATTTTAGGATGACGTCCTATGATTTCATTCTCAGCCTGGATCTTGCTGAGCTTGGCATTAGTCTCTTCAATTCGGTTGAACTCGAGGCACCGTGACGCGCTTACAAGCACGCGTTCGGGAGTGAACGGTTTTTCTATGAAGTCGAATGCGCCAATTTGGGTGGCTCTGTAGGCGTCCGAAGCTGAGCCGTCCCCACTGATGACCACGACCCGACTTGCCTGTAGGTTTTTTCCAAGGTCCTCTAAGAGCGTCAAGCCGCTTCCATCCGGCAATCTAATGTCGAGTAGAATTAGATCAAATTTATGACCTTGAAAATTTTGGCTCGCATTTAATTTCAGTCGGGCCTCGGCAATGTTTGAGGCCTCAGAGACGTGCGCGCCTTCTTGCGCCAGCGTTAAACGTAAACTAATCCGAATATTCCTATGGTCATCGACGATAAGGACATGAGCACCTGAGATTTGGCTGCTTTTAGTCTTCAACTGTCATCCCTTTATGAATCCGAGGCAGCGTAATACGAAACGTCGTCTTACCGTTGGAGCTATTCAATGCGAGCTTTCCACCATGTTCTAGCACAATTTTTTGGCAAATAGCCAGACCAAGCCCCATTCCTGGAGTCGGGCCCGTGTGTTTGGTTGTGACGTAGGCTTCAAAAATACTATCTCTAATCTCTGCTGGAATCCCTGGGCCCAGATCTTCAACTTCGAAAATGACGCTTACTTGGCTGTGCTGTAACCGGACCGTGATGGGTAAGTTGCTGAGTGGATCAGCCTCGGCTGCGTTTTTAATTAGATTATGGAGCGCTTGCCTGACGAGCTGCTCATCAAATTCTGCAAAGACGTTTTCGGAAGGTCCCTCGTAGATAATCTGGTGCGGTTGGTAGGTGTGTTCGGCTAGTTGTACGGCCTGTTTTGCGCAATTAGTCGCGCTATTTTTGGCGAATCGCGGCGAGGGTAACTGGGCAAATTGAGAGAAGTCATCCACCATTCTTCTAAGTCCTGCGACTTCCTCGAGAATAACGTGGTGAGCCTTATCCAGAAGTTTTTTGTATTCCACACTTTGGCCATCATAATGTCGATGTAGCTGCCCGATCATAATTTGAATGGGAGTTAGGGGGTTTTTTATTTCGTGGGCCATTTTTTTGGCGATTGTTTGCCATGAGGCAAGTTTTTCAAGTCCAACGGCACGTGCTTGGTTCTCTTTAAGATCATCAGCCATTCGGTTGAATTGTCTACTAAGAAGGCCGAGCTCGTTGTGACCATGGGCTTGGAAGCGAAATCCGTCATCGCCTTGGGCGTATGAGATGAATCCCTGAACCAGTTTCTGTATTCTGGTCTTACTTCTCAGGGTCATGTAGATAAATGCGACCATAAGTAGCATGCACATAACAGCAAGAGTTACAGATAACGCTATGATTAATGCTGGTCGAATCCGGTCTCGTAGTTCAAATCCGATGATTTTATATCTTTGGAGGACCTCCTCGCTCAGGCGGTAAGCTTCCTCGTCTTTGCTTTGCTTAAAACGAACCAAATGAGCTCCCACAATCAGATCTGAGCGATTTTGCCAATGAATAGTCGCGCTTTGCATCTGACGTGCGGGCTCAATAAGCCATGTTTCGTTCGGAAAAATCTCTCCAGTGCCAATCTTGTTTAATGAGTCCCCGAGCATTTTTTTGGATATGGACGATGGATTTTTTAAGACTTGACTGAGCTTTGTTAGAAGTAAATCCTGTTTTGTTTTATACGCCTCTTTTTGGCTTTCCAGTCCTCGGGTGATTGTGGCCTCAACGGCAGGGTCATGAGCGATATGAATTAACTGGTCGATGCTTTTCACAGCGAGAATGGCCGCAGTCAGATAGCCGGCAAGGACAGTGACCATGGCGATAGCAGCAAGTCGAACAACACTCCACTGATGCCACGACACATGTGGAAGGTGTAATGCGGCGGAGTCTTTTTTTAGTAATCTGGAATTTGGCAACTATTTTACCTTTTTCATTGGTTTCGGGTTTGAGTCCTTTTTGGAAGAGTTGCTTGTTGGTTGTATTGGAACGTCGATTGTGATGTCCGTACGACCGCCTAGCTGCATGTCGCCTAACATGTGAGAATAAAGTCCCTGCATGAATCCGGACTGCTGATTAACGAGCCAGTTTTTTATTTTCAAGGCTTCGTCAGGCGAGGATTGACGAACCTGGAGTGTCGCATAAAGTTTCCCACCATTTTTCATGGCTGCATTTAGCTCTGAAAGGGGGATGCGGTATTTGAGGCATTCTTGTCCCCACGATTGAATGTTGGGGCTGCTGAATGTCCGAACGGGCGCGGGCTCTAGGCGAGTCGTTTGATACCGCTCCTCCCAGGTGTCATATTTAACACGACAAACTAGACGCAGCTTTTGAGCCGATTCCTCTGATTTGAGTTTCTGCTCGGATATTCCAAGGATTGTGAACGTACTAAACCCTGAGTTGACGATGTCTTTTTGCTCGTTTGTGAGGAGGTCACTGATATTGATGACCAACATCACCGAGTGGCTAGCTACATCCCAGATTGCTGGTTGATTTACAGTTTGATTTTGATTAGCGGCCTTAAGGTTCTGCGCTTGGATGGAGGAGATTAATATGATTGATCCCAAAGTCCATCGGTTCATGGTGCGTCACCGACCTCTGCGGATCCTGTTTCGAGATCAGGTGTGGGAGCCTTTTTCCAGCGTCTTGCGAAAGGATTTTCAGACGCTAATTTGAAGTTGATGTCCCCTATGAATCCAGTTGAGTGATACCTGTAACCGGCAATAGTTTCACTGCCAGAGTGCTTGAATGATCTATACTGGTCTCGCCCGAGTCGGCGAGAAAAATATAGAATAGACCGCAGCCCATGACTCGATGTTGTAATAGGCAATTCGATTTTAAACTCGCCCCGTATTGTGGTTGCACCGCGGCCGATTTGAATTAATTTTCCTGCAGCCGTCACCGCAAGCATGTCTCTAAATTGTTCGGTCCGAAGCATCTCAGCTTCGAAGGTGGCATGCTCACGATTTACAAGAGATGGCACGATGGAGGCGGCAGTTTTGTACCCAGGCTTTGGCAAAAAGCTGAGTAGTCGAGTTTCGCGTACAAGCCCCAATTTCGGCCCGGAAACCAAACTGGGCCAGTGATCGAGTCGGTAGCGATCATGACGATTAGAGTACCATGCAAGACCGTAATTGACGTCCAGACCCCATCTTTGACGCGTCCAAATCGTTTGGCCTTTGATGCCAAAAGCTTCCGTCTCCAGATATTTTTGGCTCGGATCGGTCAAAAGGAGGGCGGCATCAAATTGTATGGCCTCGGAGACAAAACGCGGCAATCCGTAAGCCACGGATCCGACTACCAAGTTGCCATCGTTGCCGAGCTCTGCAATTAACGCACCTCGGTGGGAGCGTTTTAAAAGATTTCGAGCAACTAGGCCAAACCTGTAACTTCGTACAGGGGAGTCGTCGCCAAGGTCTGGCGCCGGTTTTACCAAAGACAGGCCGAACTCGCCCCCGGTCGCCCAATCAGAAAGAACTTCGTCATCATCATAGGCTGTTATTAATAATTTTGCGTAGCTCGGGTTTGAGCCTTTTTTTAGTGAAAAAAAGACGTACTTATAAACCGCAAGGCCTAGTAGTTTGGTTCTTGCCTCGGCAAGCCATTCGTCGGATAGAGTCGTGTTGTCTGAGATTCTCAATTGTTCCCGTATTTGCTCCTGACTCAATCGAGACGATCCCGTGACTTCGAGCGATTCTAATTTGTAGATTTTCACCGTCTCTTCTGCTGGTTGGGCCATGATCGGCCTAATACAAACGGCAAGAATTATGGCTAGTGCGCTTACGCTACAGAAAATGATTTTATTGCTTTTCATGAGCATCAGCTGTCGCTTTGGAGGCAGTTGGAATGTATCAGGCATCGATCTTCAGAACTTGAAGTGTTTGATTTTTTCACCATTAGCGCCAATTTCGGTCATGGCCTCGATACCTATTTCCAAGTGAAGATCGACATATTCGCTGGTCACTTTTTTATCACTTTCTTCCGTTTTAACACCTTCAGGCGTCATCGGCACGTCGGACACCAGAAGTAATGCTCCTCGTGGTATATCGTTCGCCAGCCCAACTGAGAAAATGGTGGCGGTTTCCATGTCAATCGCAATGGGTTTAAGCTTTCTTAAACGTTCTTTGAATGCGATATCGTGTTCCCACACTCTACGGTTAGTCGTGTAAACGACCCCTGTGCGGTACTCTAATCCTTTATGCATTAATTTGTCTGAGACGAATTTGTGCAGCTTAAATGACGGCATAGCAGGGACTTCGGGAGGGAGATAATCGTTACTAGTTCCTTCTCCGCGAATGGCTGCCATTGGCAGGATAAAATGACCTATTTCCGTGGAGTGCTTGAGGCCGCCGCATTTGCCTAAAAACAGGACACCTTTTGGTTTTATGGCTGTCATCAAGTCCATGACTGTCGCCGCATTAGCCGACCCCATCCCAAAATTAACGATGGTCAGGCCGTCTTTATTTGTCGACGTCTGCATGGTTTTGTCTAGGCCCCGGACCTGGGATCTGAATTTATTGGCGAAAATCGTGACGTAGTTTGAAAAGTTTGTGAGAAGTACATAGTCACCAAATTCGTCAATCGGGGTCCCGGTGTAGCGGGGCAGCCAATTTCTGACGATTTCCTCTTTGGTTTGCATGCAATGTGCCACCTTTTCTTAAAGTTGAACAGCGCCCAGGGAATAGTGGTAAAGTACTACCAATTATTTATTTTGTGATTCATTATAGGGGATTGAGAAAGAAAATACACGTGCCAATCGCGATAAAAGCATAATCTCGAAGAAGTAGTTTTAATGTCAGATTCAGACCAAGAAAAATCCAGTTCAGGCTCCGTCGGTGATCGCACTCGCGCCGAGTTTTCGGCGCTGGCCATTCCGCGGGAGCTTTGGCGACTTGGGTCAGGATGGTTGACGCATGCGGCTATTGGCCTACCCATAAAGTTTGCTAAGGCGGTGGTTAAGGACTCATCCCTAGTGCCATGGAGTGATGCAAAGGTTTTTGCCATCGTTGGAGACGCGCTACTTGGCGTTATAGATGCGTGGGGACCTTTATATGGCAAAGCTATGCAAGTCTGGCTATCAAGGATGGGCAAAGAGGCTGTACCGGTCATTGACATGCTAAAACTGGACCGGGTTTACGGGGATTGGCCGCCGATGGCTTGGCACGATGTCCAACTCATTTTGGATCGGGAGGTCCCTGATTGGCGAGACGAACTCAAGATGGAGAGTAAGCCCCTAGGTGTGGCCAGCATGTCACAGGTGCATGGCGCTGTGGATATGGAGGGGCGCTCTTGGGTGGTGAAACTTTTAAAGCCTTCAGCGATTGGAAGGTTGACCGAGTCCGTCACGGCTATCGAGTCGGCTGTGCTGGTGGCGGAGCCGTTTGCTGTAACGAGGTTGTCCCGAAGATTTTTAATAGATGTCAAAGATCTCTGCGAGAGCTTACGTCGTGAGATGAATCTAGATCACGAGCGAGAAACCATGACTAGAGTCCAAGAATTGATCGTTTCCAAAGGACAAAAATCCCTTTGTGTTCCGCAGCTTCATCCCAGGTTAGGCAGTCGATCGGTCATTGTCATGGAGCGCCTGAACGGCATTAAACTAAGTGATATTATTTCTGGCAAAGTTGAACTTGAGCCTAAAATGCGAAAGAGCATTGCGAAAAAGCTCCTCAATGAACTTCTCGTTCAAATTTTTGAATGGGGCCTTTTCCACGCGGATCCGCATGCTGGAAACCTCATGCTGCTTGAGGATGGAACAGTTGGCCTCTATGATTGGGGGCTCGCCGGGGAACTGCTCGATACGGATCGACGATTCATCGCGGGCATTCTAAAAGCTGTTATGGCGCTCGATATCGAAAAGTTGATTGACGTTTTAAGTGAGATGGGTCGGGAGTCAACGGGAAAGAGTATTGACCGTGAGAAAATCCGACTAGAATTAAGAAAGATGATAAAGCTTGTTGAGGATGCGCAGGCGGCAAATGGTGAGGCGCCGTCTTTGAATCAAATGGTCGAAGCGGCACTTGAGGGAGCTGACAGGCTTGGTATTCCTATGCCGGCAGGATTATTACTCATGGCGAAAAGTTTAATGACAATTGAAGGCCTTGCCCGCGGCATTGATGCTAACGTGCCGTTTGCCATGGTGGCAGGACCTGTTTTATTCCGTGCGGCCGATCCCAGCTTCAGTGACATCGTGGCTCTTGCAAAGCAAATGCCTAATATTGTTCGAAGGTTTTTAAAAAAGGACTAAATCTCAGTGAAACGACTTTTTGTGATTGTGATGAGCCTACTCTATGTTAGTCCCGCGCGTGCGTTTGAAGGTGTCGCTATTTTAGGTGATAGCATGTCCACGGGGGCAGCGGCGCACCCTCAAATGGAATTTGACTCCTGGAAGATATGGGAAATTTTTAATGGGAAAACCAAGCTTGATGCGCAGGCAGATCATGTGCCGCCTGAGTTTAGAAAATTTGTAAAGGGCCTTGAATCTCCAACACGTGTTCAGCCCTCTGTGAGAGAAAATGACGGTGGTTCGGGTTGGCTTTGGCACAACGTGACGCAGCTCGTTTCGGCCCGTACGCTGGAGGAGCATCGTCTTTCGTTCGGCTATTTTGTGGGTCTTGCCTTGGGTGTGGCCCCCAAAGATATTTTACTAGCTGGTGAGAATGGAGCTAGAGCAAGTCGTGCTTGGATGCATGCTTCAAGGCTTATCGGAGCACGAAATGGTGATATCCCCGAGCGGATTATTTTGCTCTACAGCGGTAATGACTTGTGCGCACAAAATTATGACGAGATCACATCTGCAGATGAATACGGGAATAACCTTCTGTCGGGCATGAAGTATATTGTTCTCAATGCTCATACTCCAGCGCGGGGTTCTAAGCTCTTTCTTCCCGCGTTTCTTCCAGTGACGTCTCTCATTAATGAGACTTCGATTTTGGAGCATAAAATCAAATTAAATGGCGAAGAGATGACATGTAAGGATGCTAGGTCAAAGATGTTTGCGACACGCGAAGAATCTAACGAAGGTCTTGACGATGGCCGATATCAGGTTTTTAAGAATTTCATTCCACCAAGTCCTGTTTTGCTGTGTCCGACGCTTTTTCACCCCGCAGCCCAAGACGCGGCAAAGCAGACGCTTCTAGCAAACCGAATCCGGGCTTACCGGGACGCACAAAAAAAAGCAGTAGCCGATTTTAATGAATGGCGAGGCCGCCTGCATCCGGGCAAGGCTTTTGAGGCCGTTTACTTGGATGGCCCAGAGCAGGTGCGCTTTACTGGAGAGGACGTGGCTGGTGATTGCTTTCACCTGTCGGCCCAGGGGCAAGGTAAGGTGGCCGGGGCTATCTTGGGTGGCCTCCTTTAATGCGCCACTTTTTTCGGCACAGCTGCATTTGCTGAATTAATACGCCGATAACACTGCTAAAATTCCTGGGCACTTGTCTTAAAATGACTTGATTTGCTGCTTTGAGATGCTTTATAGTCTCGGGTCCTCCTGCGCTCGGATGGCGGAACTGGTAGACGCAGTGGACTCAAAATCCACCGGTTGCAAGACCTTGTGAGTTCGATTCTCACTCCGAGCACTGATCCTCAGTAGGATTTTAGCCTTGTAGAATGCCGAAATCCTGTGTCAAACTGTCGAAAGATTGCAACTTACCAATAATGACTTATTTGGGGTCTTTTTATGGCTTACCCGATGTGCAGTTGTTTCCTAAGGATAGCTAAGGTGCTCTTGTCGGCCCTTTCAATCCTAGTCGTTTGCTCGTGTGGAAAAGGCGATAGTGGAGGTGGCAGTGGTAAGCCCAACAAGCCTGCCGTCGTTCCAGCTCCGCCGCCCGGGCAAGTAGAAGACGCGGCCGGGTTTTTCGTAGAACTTTTGACAGGCAATGAAAGTGCGAAACAATTTTTCAACATGCACAAAGGTTTAGCCACGTTTGATGAGCCTTGTAAAGGTGAGCTAGGCAAAATCGTTGATTGCTACTTGGATGCGGAAGAATGGACGTTATTCTCCCAAGCATACTCTTTGCACTACCATGTTCCGAGTAATATGTGCGCCTACGTAAGTGTGGACCCATTTTATTTCGTCAATCGAGACACAAAGTGGACGACCAGTCTCACAAAACATACTGATAGGAACGGGGCTGTTGGGATTGATATTGACGCGCCTATTGGCGAGATCGATCTCGATAAAAATTGGGGTTGTTATACAGAGAAGGGAGAGCCTATCTGTTGTGTTGGTGAATACCCTGAGACAAGCTTTACTTGGGATCCAGCTGCGAACGACGGAGCCGGCGCCTACGGTGCACCAACCACTACGGTCGTGACCCGAAATATCGACAAATGCCTCGGTGGGCCAGCAACAATATCACAACCAAAGACCAAGTTTGGAGTACCGCGCCGAACTTTTAAGTTTGTCGAAGGCAAAGGAATTAGTGAAGAGTATAAATTCGACGCACTTGTTGATCATCAGGTTGGTACGGGCTGGGTGGCAAATTACTTTAATCCAACAGAACACGGCGGGAGTCTTCCCCAAGCGTTTGATTTCGATATTGATAAGGGCGCAGGCGTTAAAAAGTACGGCCAGCCATATTACATAATCGCCTGCCACGATTCTGCTTGGGAGACACTAGCGTCCATACGGATTCAAATTAGAGAGTGGAACACCAAAACCAACTACATGGCGAGAAAGACGGAACCGACAAAGCATGACGAGGTCGGCTTTGAATCTGATCCCTGGGCTGTCGAGGGTCGAAATGACTCCCTTGATTGGCTTGATTTTCAGTTATCATCTACTACGCATCCGAATTACGACTATCAGTGATGGGTATGAAACTCTTTGGGGGATTCATGAAATTTTTAAGGTGGGCTTTTCTTGCGGTTTGCCTGACGGGATTTGAGACAGCGTTTGGCTCAGAACCTCCGCGCGCCACGGATATTTGTGTGAGAAACTTCTTTCCAGAAGGTGCGAACATGAATCCTTGTGATGGGAGTCGTGCCGAGTTTCAAAAAGTGATCAGTGCAGACGATGAGTCTAAGTCAATCTGCACGAAATTATACGAAGATCGTCTTTGCCAGACGGCTTCTAAGGAATATCGCTTTGTGGAGACGACAGATCACCGATTTGTTTGCACGGTTAACTTTCATCAAGAGGGGATTGCAGAATATTGTTATTCCCACCCGAAAGTTTTTAGCTGGGCTCGTGGTCAGCTTTGAGGCAAGTCCTCGGTTTATAGCTAACCTTAACTTTTGATCTACTCGCAGTTGCCTAGATCTTCAGACTTCACTGGAGCGGGATTGCTAATTTTGAGTGATTCGTGATCGCACACGCTTCGATCACTTACCGGAGATTTTGGTGCATCGCAAAGTGAGCTGACCTGGATGGCATAGCTTGCGCCCTCCGGTGGCTTGGTCTTAGCTTCCGTAAACTTTTGGCCCATGACATAAGCGAAAACGTAGCTTTTGCCTTGCAGAGTGTAGGTTCCGCATTGATCGGTTGTGATGTACGCATCAGGTAGTTTTGACAAAATCGAGGCCCTGGCATTGGCTATCGCTCCTGCTGGAACTTGGGAGCAGTCGTTGCTGCGCTTCATGCCGAGTTCAACGCATACTTTTTTCATGCGGTTATAGATTTTCCCGGCAGACTTGCAGGCGAGGTAGTCTGGTGTATCAAGCATTTTCTTCCAGCACTTGGCGTCACCTTTCAATGCGGACGCACTTGATCCAGTAGACGTAGTTGCATCGTTATTGTCATCTTTACTATTGTCTTGAGGCGCGGTTTTTCTAGCTGGTTGGGTGCCTGAGCTACCTTCTGGTGCGCAGGATGGTCCAAATGCAAGTGTGAGTAGTAGTGCCAAAATGGTTTGATTCATTTGCAGTCGACCTCCGCAAAACCAGGAACATCTCTTCGGCAGATGTGCCATACAAATCAAGCCCGCCTCTTTAGCCTTAAAAAATCACAATGATTTCGAGCCTTTAAGGGCGATTTGGCGGCTTCATTTAACAATTGATGGTTCTCAGGGATTTTGCCTTCGAACCTTCGACCAGTATGCGGCTGTTGTAGGGAACTTGTTAGCTAGACGAATCGCGGTGGTGTCCGCGAGCGGACCACCCATGTTGTGAAGAGCCGACAAGATTCGGTCACACACGAACAACGGGCTACCGTTGCGCACGTTGCGGGGGTCCGCATACGCGTTGCTTAGCTCCTTGATTATAGTTGGATCTGGCTTGCCGCGATAAATGACCGCAATCGTGTTTGCGGCCTCCGCCCTGACCACCATGGCCTCGTCTTTGAGGCCCTGCAAAATAAGGTTTGTGCAAAGCTCTGGCATGCTGCCTTCAGAGCAGCGCCTCATCCATCCCATTCGCCATTGCCAAGCCCAATCCCCCAAGCCCTTAAAACCACGGTTCTCCTGGTAACTCCAGAGTCTTTTTAACTGAGCCGCATTCATCCGGTTAAAGTGCTGCCATTCGGCCGCTGTGGGCGGGACGTCAATCTTGAATTTAGTCTCGCTCGCGGAAGTTCCCGTTATAGAGGCCAACAGGCCATAAGCCAGAACCAGTGCGTGGAAGAATTTGGGCGATCTAAACATCTGAAATCCTTTTGATTTATAAAAAAATTTGTTTTTTCGCTAAAGGGTTTTGCCGACCGGCCGATGTCTCCTGTGCATTTGAGGCTAGGGTCAAGGCAACTCTTGAACCCATGCAGCAGAGCGAGGAGGAACTTATGAGCGAGCAAAATTGGTTTGTCTATCAAGGTAATCAGCAACTTGGTCCATTTGTGACCGCTCAGGTCAAGCAAATGCTCGACACTAAGATGATCGCTCAAGACGCCTATCTTTTCAAGGCTGGATGGAAGGATTGGCGTCCCGTTGAAGACTGTCTCGAAGAGTTGGGGATGAAGCCTTCGGGAAGTCAGCAGCTATCGTCGTCTGAAAGGCGCTACTCTGCGCCACGGGCTTCGATTCAGGGTCGTGTCATTGTGCACAATAATGGGCAAATGATTATCGGTAGCGGGGTCAACATCTCGGCTTCCGGTCTTTTTGTGGAGACGACAGAGCAGATTTTTACGGTTGGGGACAAATTGAAATTATCGGTGCGTATTGACGGCTTTGTGAAGGCCTTTAACGTGTTTGCAAGGGTCGTGCGTTATAACTCGGACCCACGGTTTCCCGTTGGGTTTGGTCTGACTTTCGTCGGCTTGGACAAAGGTATTACTGATGAGATTGAGCGGATGGTGGCTGCAAAGCGTCTAGCTTCAGATAGCAAAGTCGGCTGAGAACAAAAAGCTAGTCACGGTCTTTTGGAATTCTAATTGAGGTCATCCGCTATGTTGTCGAGTAAAAATAAAAAAACGGTTAGCTGGAAACAGGTCAAAGATATCATCGACGCAAAACGTTTGATTGATATGGGATATCTGCTGTCTTGGATGGATGGCCGTTCGGTGGTTCGAATTCTAGGGGATGAGCGGTCCTGCGAGTTGGTTAAGCATATCGCGCTTCGTATGGGAGAGCGATTTAGTGACCGGCTAGCCTCTGAAATTTTGGTAGAAAGTTTGTATGCGGTCATAAATGCGTCCGGTCAGGAAAATGTAATGGTCGCGTTTCTCGAGGCTCTCTTCGATAGTGATGAGTTTGAGAACGTTACCAGGAACTTGGTGGAGATTAGTTTGGGCGGTGAGGTTGGTGATGACGAACTCTCCAAGTCCGTTATCTCATCGGCCGTGGCCCTGATTTGTGAGATTGGCCTAAATATTCAGAGAATTGAGGATGATGATCCTGGGCGGATCGAAAAAAGTCGCTCTTTGTCAGATCATATTGCTGCATATCTGCTGAGTGTGAGTAATACGAACGTTCAGGCCGTTAGGATATGTTTATTGCGCTACTTCAGTCAGACAGAGTACGGCAATGTGGGCAAGAAAAACTATACACGTTTGATGAGTCGATTCGGTCATTCGATCATGGAAGTGCTTTTCCAGCAGTTATTTTTCAAAAAAAGCGAGAAAGTTGCCGCGCAATTTCTTCTTGAGAATCTGCCATGTGCGCTTGAATCAGGTGGGGATAACCAGAGGATGCTCCATGAGATCTTTAAACAATATATGCTCAAGGAGTCTGAACGATTCTGTCTATTTATGCATGAGCTGGGCTCTCACGTTATCTCCTTGAGCCAAGAAAATGAATTATGTCCCGCGGCTCTCAGTTATGCACGGCACCTCATTGCTCTTTATAAAGTAGCCAGTGATCTTGGACATAAAGATCTTGGTCGTGAGGTTTTGCAAGAGCTTTACAAATTTGCTCCGTTTGGTGATTGTGCGACTTGGATACGGAGTCTGGAATCGTCGGCGGAAATCAGGAAAATTTTCCGCGAACTTGCCCAGGACTACCGGGTAAAGGTTGTTCAATCCGGTAAGGGCGGTAAGGTTATCAGTCAATTCCGAGTTTCCAAACGCGGCCGTAAACCTAGTCTCTCAAAAGGAGACTTTGGCTTCCTCGAGCAGGTAACAACACTAGGCGAATACGAGGTCCGCTACAGCGCCTAAAATTGTGGAACATCAAAGAGCGGATCAGGGGGAGTTAGACAATCCTGGCTCCGTGATCTCACCCGGTTTTGCTCTGATTTCTGAATCACCAGAAACGGGAAAGTCGATACGAGTTTTGGCTCCTATGACGTCCCGGATGAACCAGGCGCCTTTTTCTTTGATAAGCGCTACCGAGTTTTCGGTTTGGACTGTTGGTGCACTGGATGTGTCGGCAGGTCTTTTTTCGGCGATACCGAGGTCCTTATACTTTAGCTTAAATGTGATCTCGGTTTCTCTTGGTGTTTTATCGCGACGTTCGACAACATCATAAGATTGAAGCTCGTAGTGTCTATTGATGTAAGCATTTGTGATCACGTCATCAGATGCAGAAACAATGGCGTCTTTAAGCCGACCCGTGGTGTATTGCAGGAGTTCCTCTCTTTGCGCCAAATTCTGCATGTTAAGGGCGGTGTTCAGGTAGGCTTCGACGACTTTTTCTGGCGGCATCGAGCTGCGTTGGTTTCCACAACTTCGGACGCAGCCGGTAAATGATACAAGTGATAGGGCTACAGCCCAAGTGCGCAAAGGCATCAAGTTTTTCAACGTCAAAAAAAACATCTATTTGACTCCTCACAATCCTGACATGAAACCAGACGTAGATCGACCTGACCACGATTCTATCACAAATTTCGTTTAATCTGCAGCGGGGGTTTTGGTCGATTCGCTGCTCCGTAGCCGATCTCGCTCTTGATCGAGTTGTTGGCGAAGGGTTGTTCTAGGCAGTTTTGTGGGTATTCCCTCCGGGGCTTTATTCCCTTGGCTGCGGTATCGGTAACCCGAAGAGCCTTTCGCGCCGTCGTCGTTTGTGGATGTCGAAGCTGACTGCGAATGCCCGGGTGAGCCAGCAGAGCCTTGGGCGTTTGACGTGTCGGATTTTTTGGACGGGGTTCCTTTTTGGGGCGTTTGACTGACCGACGCCGATGATTCGGAACCCTTATAATAGCGGGAGTTCGGACGGGGTCTGCCGACCTGTGGGAGTGGCGCCATTTTGGGGGCATTGTTTAGCTTAGCCGCCTCTGAAAACCTATTTTCAAAATCCGGAGCTTGCTCAACCGTTAACAATTCAAGCGAGTACCGGCCGCTTTTGCTCATGTAGTCAAGGGGGGCGTTTAATCCAAAAATTTGGTTATCGATTAAAATGAGCGAGCGATACTTAGCGTAGAAATCCTTCGGCCGCAATGAGACCGAAATATTGACCTGCTTCAAGTAGTTCAATCGACTAAGAATATGAGAGGCTCTGTCCTTGCCGAGTAGGACGGATATGTCAAGTTTGCGGTACTGAGCGATGAATAACGATGATACGATCTCGGCATCGCTCAAGAAATCAGTGACGACCCATATACGTTTGGAGGCGCCACCCATTTTTGATAGCAACTCGGTACGTAGGCTGGAGAAGTCCCCAAATTCTTGTCGTTGGTCTGCAGCCCGAAGGTCATGCGAGAATGAACTAAAAAATGTAAGAGCCAAGAGCAGCCCGCATTTTTTGATTTGGCCTGAGGTCATTGTTTTAGTCCCTTACGCCTGATAATAAACGCTCCAAACCCATCCATATCGTCTTGATTGCCAGCAAAAATCATTAATACATTTTGCCGAGTCACATACTTTTTAAAATAGTCGGGTAGACGAGAGACTGGCGTGATGACCTCAAACTCACCGGGCAGTTCTTTCTCAAGCCATTTAAGATGATCTTCGGTCTCCTCGGACTCAAAGCTGCAAACTGAGTAGATTAACTCTCCGCCCACCTTTAAAAGTCCGAAAGCATGTTTTATTAAATCTCTTTGTGCTGATGCCATTTCCAATATACCAGCTTCTGTTTTTTGCCATTTCCCCTCTGGGTGTCGACGCAGCACGCCCATTCCCGTGCAAGGGGCGTCAAGTAATATGCGGTCGACTGGGGATGCGGGTTTGTAGTCTTTGAAGTCACTTAAGATCCATTCGATCTGATCGTACGGACCCATACGCATTGCGGTTTCTTGAGCCCTTCGCATTTGGCTTTCGCTTTTCTCCACAGCGAGAATTTTGACCGATGGACCACCGATCTCGGCAATGTGCGTAAGCTTGCCACCTGGTCCAGCTGCTGCATCAATGATGGTCATACCTGGCTCAAGTTTAATAAGGTGTGGGATGAGCTGGGAGGCTTGATTTTGAATGGTGTAAAACCCTTTGGCAAATAAGCTTTCTGGGGTCATGTCCGGATGTTTCTTAAGAAGAATACAGCCTTTCAAACTCGTCTTATCGGATTGACCTTGTTCATCCCTAAGTAGATTGTCCTGAAGATCCCGAGGTTGAATTTTGAGAGTGTTTGCGCGAATAAACAACGGAGGAGGTTGATTATTAGCTGAAAGCATGGTCTCTAGACGCTCAAAACTGAATCGCTTGTGCCATCTGCGAACGATCCATTCGGGGTGCGAAAATTGAAGAGCAAGATATTCAACGGGCTTTGTTGTCTTGTCTGGTTTTGTAAAGTATTCCGCACGTCGGGCAATTTGTCTTAGTATTCCATTCACGAACGGGACCGCTGAAGCCTCGCCTTTTGCGCGAACATATTCCACGCTCTCGTTGACTGCAGCCCGATCAGGGATCCGGTCCATGTAAAAAATTTGATACGTGCCGAGTATCAGAGCTGCTCGAACTTGTGGGCTGACCTTGGACAGATCTCTTTTTTTTGATGTGTGTTGGAGGATCCAGAAAATCTTTTTGTACCAACGAAGTCCGCCGTACAAAATTTCTTTGGTGAGATTACGGTCAATACGCTTTAGATCTTTAGAATTTTGAGCGTAGAGCTCCTCTAGCACCTCTTCAGGTTTTCTATTTTTTTCCATGACCTCGACAAAGGCGTCGAATGCGATGAGGCGGGAGATTGTGACTTTGAGGCTCAAGGTGCTTAGGGCTCCAAGGTGCTTAGAAAAATGGCCAGCAGGCGTCGTGCTGTCGGTACACTATATTGTAGGGGATCTGTGGTTTGGTTGATAGATATGCGCCGTCAATCTGTAAAAATCCAATAATTAAAGAGTGTTACAAAGTTTCTCTGCGCGGCATGTCCAAGATTGGCAAGGCTTGAGAATCACGAGGAGGTCTATGGGGGCGTGCCTTGGATCAGGTATCGGTAGATATCGATTGTTTTTTTAACCATAACATCCGCGCTACAAGCATCCAAAGCCCATGCGCTACCTGCCTCAGCAAGGCTGAGCCTCAGTGCAGCATCTTCAGCCAGTCGCAAAAGAGAGAGGCTAAGCGCGTCAGCATCGCCAGGTTGCACGAGGAGGCCTGTAGACTCATGTTGGATTAATTCCGGAATCCCCTCCACGGCACTGCCGATGACTGCTGTCCTAGCAAACATGGCTTCTATTATCGTGCTTCCCAGTCCTTCTGAAAGGCTAGGTATGGCAAAAACATCAGATCCAAGAAGCAGCTCAGGTACATCCTTACGAAATCCAAGGAACACGACAACTCCGGAGTCAACTAAAGAGCGTGCGGTCAGTTTTAACTCGGTCTCAAGCTCACCTTCGCCCGCTATAAAAAGCCGCGCGCCGGGGTATTGCCGGATTAATTTGCGAAAAGCTTGGATGAGAATAAAAAGACCTTTGTCAGGTACAAGACGTGAAGCAGAGAGAATGAAGAAGTTCCCATCCTTCGCGAGCCCCCTGGTTCTGGATAATGTATCGCGAGCAGTGATTTTCGTCTCGGGATTTGATGGGAATCTTTTTTTTGAGCTTCTGATGACTGACAAGCGAGATTCATCCACGCCTCCACTCATAAGAACGCCCTTAATAAAATTTGAGACACATATAAAGTGGTTGACCGTGAGGTCTATGAACTTCTTCCGAGACAGAAAGTTGGGGCGTATTTTCGCCGGTATTCTTCGATGAACTATGAGGATTATTTGCGGCAAGAAAAGGCGTTTTAGCCAATATGCGAAGGCGTGGCTTTTCCCACAATGTGCATGGACTATTTCAATTTTGTTTTTGATGCAGTAGTTGCGAACACGGATAAATTGTATGGGGTTTACAATGCTTAAGCGATGCAGTGGGACGTAACCACCGATCTGAGCTCTGACTTTAAAATACAGCTTACTGTTTTTTGGCGACGCCAGATGGTGCGCGATCTCCAAATGCTTAGATTCCTGGATGAGAGTCGTAATCTGACTTTGCCCGCCGCCCCAAATGCTCGAGCTGTCAATATGTAGAACATTTAATGGGTTTGTCATTGGGGTTTCCAATTGTGGACTAAGCATCGTATTTGCGGAAAATAATTAACGGAGGCAGTCATTAGGACCACCTCCGTCAATAGTTTATCAAGACATCCCAGAACCGTCACCTCATGCCCGCTCATTGCGGCTAGGTTCGATTCAGTTATTTGTGCCCTGAGCGCGTGTGAACGCCTCGGCAAATGCCGTTTTCGAAGAACCCGATGCGGCGCCAATGTATTGTTTCAACTCCTCGCCATCAAGTCCCTTGATCGCGGCCTTGCGGCTAAGCGAGAATCGGCGCTCGTCAGCATCAGTTGAAAGAACCACGAACTCGACCTCATCGCCCTCTTTAACGGCGTCTTCAGTCTTGGCGACCTGTCCGTCAGCAAGTTCGCTGATATGGATCATGCCTTCAATCCCAGGAGCCAGCTCAACGAAAGCTCCGAAGTCTGCGACTTTAGTAACTTTCCCTTTGGCTTTCGATCCTGCCGGGTGAGCCTTAGCTACGGCTAGCCATGGATCCTCAGTCAGTTGTTTAATACCGAGCGAGAACTTCTCTTCTTCAGTGTCGATGGAAAGAACTTTCGCCTCGACCTCATCGCCTTTTTTATAGAGATCGCCTGGGTGTTTGATGCGATCGGTCCAGCTGATATCCGAAATGTGGATCAAGCCGTCGATGCCATCTTCAATGCCTACAAACACACCGAAGTCTGTGATGTTTCGGATTTTACCTCTGATAACGTCACCAACTTGGTACTTCTCTTTTACGACTTCCCATGGATTTGGTTCCATTTGCTTCATGCCAAGGCTGATACGTCGATTCTCGACGTCGATTGCGAGAATGACGACTTCGACTTCATCCCCAATATTTACCACTTTACTTGGGTGACGAACTCGCTTCGACCAGCTCATTTCGGAAACGTGGATGAGGCCCTCAATACCGCCTTCAAGCTCTACGAATGCGCCGTAATCAGTGAGGCTGACGACTTTGCCTTTTGTTTTTGCGCCGACGGAATATTTTCCTCCAGCAACTGCCCAAGGATCACTGAGAAGTTGCTTGTATCCAAGGCTGACGCGCTGACGGCCCTCGTCGTAGCTAAGAACTTTAACTTCAATTTCTTGGCCGACTTCAAATAGCTCGCTTGGGTGATTGATGCGGCCCCAACTCATATCCGTGATATGAAGAAGACCATCGATTCCACCGAGGTCGATGAAAGCACCGTAATCTGTGATGTTTTTTACGATCCCTTTAAGTGATGCGCCTTCTTTGATGTTGCCTAGGGTCGAAGCGCGCAGTTTCTCTCTGTCTTGCTCAAGTAATACGCGGCGAGATAGAACGATATTGCCACGCTTCTTGTTGAATTTGATGATCTTGAACTGCAGCTTGCCGCCGATCAGTTTGTCAAGATTACGGACAGGACGGAGATCCACTTGTGATCCGGGAAGGAATGCTTTAACGCCGATATCAACGGAAAGCCCGCCTTTAACGCGGCTAACGATCGTTCCTTCGACGATTTCATTTCGTTCAAATGCCTCAGCGATTCTGTCCCAAGCGCGCAGCGTTTCTGCCCGTTCACGGCTTAGTACCATCTCGCCAGCGTGATCTTCAAACCGGTCAAGATAAACTTCGACTGTTTCACCTACTTTTGGACAATCAGTTCCGAATTCATGCTTCGGTACTTCGCCCTCGGATTTGTGGCCGATGTCGATAACAATCCCGTCGTCAGTGAGACGAACGACGAGTCCCTTCACAATCATCCCCTCTCTTACTTCGGATGTTGCGGGGTTGCCGGCAAGCATCTTCGCAAAATCAGACGTCAAGCGAGTATCAGTTTCAAAGCCTGTGTCTTCATCTTCCCAGCGAATGCCTTTGATTCCGGATTTGGTTGTTTCTTGTAGCATCGTTTTGAACTCTTTCTTCCCACCAATTTGGGTTCTGGCAACAGGTCATTCTGTCGGCAGGTGATCTGATGGAGGTGGGTTATTAGCATGTAATGTTGGGTAAAGTCAAAGCATTTCAGCTAATTGCAGCCAAATCTAGGCCGCAAAAATTCAAGGAAATGGTCGCTCGCGCCGATACCGGTCAAAGTAAGTAAACCTAGGGTATAATTGGCAAAATCGTTGTCGTTGTCCCTGAAAATTAGGACTCCTGTTTATGATGAACTCCTTAAGAGTGTTTGCAATTCTAACCCTGATTCAAGCCGTGCCGGTCTGGGCAAACGCCGGCGGTTTCAAGGTCTCCTGCCCGAACCCCCTCCCAAAAGTACCGAAAAGCCTCCCGCGATCCGACACCTACAAGAATGTTCCTTTTAAGGCCGGTGAGATTAGCGAGTATGCGATTTCTTGGATGGGTATGCTGGCTGGCTACGGGACGATTGAAATTCAAGCGCCTCAAAAAGTGGACGGTATCTGGCATCGTGGCTACAGGATTGTTGGGCGGACGGGAGATTGGTTTAAAGGAATCTACGTCGCTAATGACTCGGCCTCGGCCGTGGTGAGACCTTGGGATGAAGGGGTTAGGAAATTCTATATCGAACAACGAGGAGGCAAGTTTCTCGGTAAAAGCTTTACGATGAAGAAGTGGCTAGATTTTAATCACGACCGCTGCAAGGTCCTCGAAAAGGAAGAGCACTCGGACACCGGAACATCGACGGTGGAGCGAGATGTTCAGTATGGCGCGATTGATGCGATCGGCGCGACTCTCAAACTTCGTACGTTTGATTATGTGGCGGGCAAAACAGAGCGGTTTCTCGTTTATACTTCCGAAAAAAATTGGTTTCTTGAAGCCACGCCAATGGGGGACGAGGATGTCGTTGTTCCGGCTGGAACGTTTAAGGCCACAAAGGTGAAATTAAGAACGTTTATTGGGAAAGAGCTTCAGCAAAAAGGCGATGTTTTCGTCTGGATTGCAAAAGATAAAAATCGTACTCTTGTGCAAGTACAGGGTGAGATTAAGATCGGATCTGTTTATATGAGGCTGTCAAAGTACACGCCCGGAATGTAACGAACTTGTGAGCATTTCATTGATGTGGAGATCCAGGCCCCCTCGGGTTTTGGTTTACTTTATTTTTTTATGGTTCCACTCTGGCGTTGGGATGTCGGCCGCAGTGGCGTCGCAGACACTTAGTCCGCGAGAGATATTTCGAAAGACGGCGAGTCAATGGAGCGGAGATATATTCCTGCTGCCGAAGTACGGTAACACGACCCTGGAGTCGTGGGAGTTTGACCCGAAGCATTGGCAGGCGAGCTCAATTGCTGGCAAGGCGATCCCGCCGCACCCGATGACCATGCACGGTATCGCTTGGGACTATGACTTGCAGATTCCGATTGTATTCTTTGACCCCACAGGAAAATTTTTGAAACACGGCGAGCACAAGCGGCTGGCTGTTCAGCAGGATATAGTACCGACTCTTGCGAAAGTGCTCGATATTCCAGCGCCGGCAAAAGCTGGTGGGCGAGTGTTGGAGGAGGCTTTACAGGATGCCAAAAAGCTGCAAAGTGTCTCAACTCGACCCCTGCCAAAAGTGATCATCATATTTATTCAAGACCAAGTAGGTAGGCACTACTACGCTGCCCATAAAGGGAAGGCACCTTTTTATGAATCGTTACACAAGCGCGGTGCAAACTTCGTGAACGCCAGTGTTGCTCACGTAGACGTCGAGACGAGTGTTGGCCACGCGTCGATCGGCACGGGTGCTTGGCCGGCGGAGCATGGCGTCGCTGGTAATCGTTTTTTCCACGCGGGACTATGGCGTCAGCTCAGCTCATTCACGGTGGAATTTAACTCGTTTGATCCGTTTAAGAAAAAAAATCCGAGTCTGTTTTTTTCGCCGACCTTTTCAGATGTGTGGTCAGTCTCAAGAGGTGGTAAGCCTGTTATTTTGTCGGTGGCTCCGGTCGCGAGAGCCGCTATCTCCGTTGGTGGTCACGGCGGCTTATTTGCTGGGGGATCGAAATCTTACATTACCTGGACAGAAGAGAACGGTGGAGACGGAACATGGACGACCGAAGCCGAGACATACCGCATGCCAAATTCGTTCAAGGGAAAATCTGCGCTTAATTGGGTTAAGAGTCTTGTTGGAGAGACACGCCAATGGATGGGCCACGATTTGATCGACAAGGACGGCAAGGTTCACAGTCGTAATTTACTGGGATCCCCTGCATTGGTGCGGCAGCAGGGTGATTTGACGAGGGAAGCCATTGAGGAACTCAAGATCGGGAATGATGGCGAGACTGATCTTTTGTGGTTCAATACAAAATCTACCGATTACTGCGGTCATTTTTACGGATATGAGTCTGATGAGTGCGGCGAGGTTTTGGCTGCAGCTGACGACGAGGCTCGTAAGATTACAGAACTGATCGATAAGAAAACTAATGGAAACTATTTGGTTGTTTTAACTGCTGATCACGGAGCCGCTCGTTTGCCGGAGCTTTCTGGTGCTTACCGTGTGGACCGGGTGAAACTGAAGGCGGAGCTCAATGCAAAATTTGATAAGCGGGAGAATAATATAGACGTCGTCCAAGTCATTACTGTGAGTCAAATTTATCTAAATCACGGCGAGCTTAAAGCGAATGGGTTTAAGGTCAGTGACATCGTCAATTTTTTGAAAGCCTACAAGGCAAAAATGGAATTTCCGTACAATGCGCTAGCTGCCGATTGGCTAAAAAAGGGTAAGCCTAGGGAGGCTCTGTTTTTTGAAGATGTGGTGGATAGGGACTCTCTAAGCAAGCAATCGAAGCGGTAATGATATCAGAGGCCGGCCTCCGCCAGTTTTTCGACTGCGACTATTTGGTGTTCACTTAGACTCTCGGGAACGTCATATTCCACGACTGCAAAAAAATCACCTCGAACACTTTTCCCGGGCACTGGAAATCCCAAATTTTTCAGACGTATCTTCGTTCCTGGCTTTACTGACGCGGGAACTTTAATTTTTTTGGTTCCGTCTAGGGTGTCAACGTCCTTGGAACAGCCACGCAGAGCTTCGGATAGTTTTAGCTTTAACTTGCCGTCGATGTCGCTTCCGTTTCTCGTAAAATGGGGATGGGAGGAGACGGTCACAACGACATACAAATCCCCAGGAGCTCCACCGTGAGGACTACCGACGCCTTTACCAGCGACGCGAAGCCGGCCGCCATCCGCGACACCAGCCGGTATCTTAATGGTTAGATCTCGCGAGGATCCGTCCGACAGGCTAAAGGCCAGGTGCCTCTCAGCTCCCTTGAAAGCGTCTTGGAACGATATCGTGATCGGGTATTCAATATCCTGGCCTTTCGTTGGAACACCACCAAAGCCGCCGCGACCTCCGAAGCCTTGTCCACCAAAGCCTTGCCCGCCAAACCCACCACCAGCAAATCCAGCGCCAAAAATTCGACTGAAAATGTCGGATCCATCAAAGCCAGCATCGGTAAAAATATTTCTGAAGTCAGCACCCCTGAAGATGTCCTCTTGGGTGAAATTCTGATGGAATTTTTGATCTCCAAACGTGTCGTACTGGCGACGTTTTTCCGTGTCACTTAGCACGGCATAAGCTTCACTGATCTTTTTAAATTTTTCCTCAGCCGTCTTATTGCCTGGATTTCGATCGGGGTGAAATTTCATGGCGAGTTTCCGGTAAGACTTTTTGATTTCGTCTTCCGACGCGCCTTTTTTTACACCTAAGGTTTCGTAGTAGTCAGCCATGCCAATTTTTTGCCTCAATTGCGTTAAAGTCGCTTCAGTAGGATAAGTCTCAATTGGAGACTGTCAAGAGTCGAAGGCGGAGCTGCACCTTGCGTGGGTGGCGGCCTAATTAGCTATAATTTTAGGGATTTTTTAATCCACTCGACCTTGGAGAATTGCCGAAGCATGCTGGCCTCGCTCGTGAGTGTTCGAGCCTGCTCAAATGTGAACCAGCCCACGTCGTGAGATTCGTCTGATACGATAGGGGAAGACGGCGTGGCTGATATCAGAAGGTACCTCACATCGTAGTGATAGTGCTCTAAGTCCCGGTGATTGGCAGGAATTAAATGACGATCCAAATCAAAAGGAATCGGTGGATAGGCTGCCGTCGTACCGAAGATATCGCGCTCGTAATTCAGAAACTCAAGGCCTTTGAGCCCTGATTCCTCGAGGGCCTCGGTCATCGCGACTTCGTGAGCAATATGGTGTCCGTCGGCGTGACCTCCCAGTTGGAGCCACATACCCAATTTTTTGTGATGAGTCAGCAGCACTTTGGACAAGTCCTGGTTTAGTACCAGGGCCGATCCGGTTATGTGGCCCGGCATATTTGAGCGTTCGAAACATTTTGCGTTATCTTGGACAAAATCTCTAAAAAGGAGGACAGCACTCTTGTCGAAGGAGGTGTTGCGGAGCCGATAACTTGCCGTGGGCAGACACCACGTCGTCTCGTATGATTGCAGTGCAGAGAGAAGATCTTGCCGTAAGCTCATTTGTTTTGAAACTCGCACGACAGAGTTGGAGATTGATCCCGCGCAGCTTTATTTTAGCTCAATTGGATCTGTGCTCGCTAGTGAATACTAAATTAATGAGCAGTTTTTTGCGGGCAGAGGTTTGCTGATTTAAAGTATAGTTTTGGCTGCTTCTAGATTTTTTGGAGGATTCCGACGCATGAGCTCTGTTACAAAGCTGTTTCAGCCCCTCAGGCTACGGGGACTTGAAATCAAAAATCGCATATTTGTCTCGCCCATGTGTCAGTATTCTGCCCAAGATGGGATCGCCGGAGCGTGGCACCTGGTCCACTTGGGGGCTCGCGCAGTCGGCGGAGCTGGCGTTGTGATGGTTGAAGCTACGGCGGTGGCTAGTCACGGTAGAATTTCTCCATCGGACACAGGTATCTGGAATGACGAGCAAGCTGAAGCATTTAAGCAAATTACAGCTTTTTTGAAGTCCTCAGGTGCGGTTGCCGGTATTCAGTTGGCGCACGCGGGACGCAAAGCAGGAACCGCCGAGCCTTGGAATGGGGGAAAGCCAATAAACGGCAAGTGGGATGTGGTCGCTCCTAGCGCCATAGCCTTTGACCATGGCTATCCTGTGCCCCGATCTATGTCTGATAGCGATCTGGAGGATATGGTTAGGTCTTTTCAGTCTGCCGCAGAAAGGGCGCTCGCTGCTGGTTTTCAGATTATTGAGATCCATATGGCGCACGGCTATCTCTTACACGAATTCTTATCTCCGCTCACAAATCAGCGCAAAGACGCGTATGGGGGTTCATTGGACAATCGTATGCGTTTCCCATTGCGGGTAGCTCGTTCAGTGCGCGAGGTTTGGCCATCTGAACTTCCTGTCTTTGTGCGCATATCAGGCGTTGACTGGGTAGAAGGGGGCTGGGATCTGGGGCAAAGTATTGAGTTGTCCAAGCAACTAAAGATACTGGGTGTCGATTTGATTGATGTGTCTAGCGGTGGATTGGTTCCCAACGCTAAAATCCCAGTGGCACCGGGTTTTCAAGTTCCATTAGCCCAAGCCATCAGGGAGCAGGTAGACATACCGACGGCGGCCGTAGGTTTGATCACCTCGGGGCAGCAAGCCGAGGACATTTTGCGCTGCGGTCATGCTGATGCAGTAATGATTGGGCGCGAGTTCCTTAGGGATCCTTATTTCCCATTAAAAGCTGCTCAAGAGGTTGGCGAGACAATTGCTTGGCCAAATCAGTACGTGCGAGCTCGCAGCTAGGGTGCGTGCAGCGTTGAGATAGCAAAACTCGCCGTGTCACAATGCGTAATCTTAAAACAAAGGAGAGTTTAATGATAAGCCAGTCAAGAAAGATATCGATGCTAAACGCTGGTATTAGCGCACTAGTTATGGGAGCTAGCTTTAGTGTGGCGCTCGCACAGGGCGGTGAATTTGAGAAAAGGAAAGCGGAGCACTTGGCTCGCATTGATGAGCGACTTCAAAAGCTACAGCAACACCGAAGCTGTGTGACCGGCGCGGTCTCTTTGGAGGATTTGCGTAAGTGTGGCGATGTTATGAGGGATTGGCGAAACGACGAGCGTAAGGAAAGACGAGACGAGCGACGGAGGCCATAGAGCGAGGGGGCCACTTCTGCTGTTAGTTGGCAACCTTGCCGCAGGCTTGCCATTCTTTAAATTTGCTTTGAAGCTCAAGCCGCATCAGTGTTGCCGTGCGACTTGTTTTGTACCACGGGCAACTAAACCCAGACTTTGACCTGATTGCTTTAAAGCCGAGAGCTAATAAGTTTCTTTCAGCGAGTGGCCCCACAGCCCAGCCCACCACGTCCGATACACCATTCTTTAGCGCCTGCTCCAAGCGAATTGCGTGTATCAACTTAGAAATCCCTTTAGATCGGAATGCAGGATGCACCACTAAGCGGCTGATATAAGCAGCGTTATCGAGGCCGGAGACGATAATGTCACTGGATAACTCGTCTGGAATTTCATTTCGATCAATGATCGATAAACGACCGTACCCGATCAGACCCGCGTGATCATCAAGAATTAGAACGTGTATCGATCCGTCCTCTAAAGTGTCTAATGCAGTGATTCCTTTTGGAACCAAAAGAGTGACGTCTTGATGCTCGAGAGATTCCGCTGACCAGACCTCATGAATTAGGGTATCGACGCGCTGACGAAGTCGCCAGGGGAGAGATTTTAAAATCAGCGTTTCAAACACAGATACCTCCCGCAAAATTAAAAACTAATGCTCTCTGGGCTTTTTGACCGGCTAGATCACATCAGACTCTGCTGCGTGCAAATGGTATTCCAATGCTGCCCATAGGTTGAATTTCATAAAACGTTGTGACTTCGCTATGTTGTAGGCCTGCGTGGCCAGCGTTGCCAATTTGGCGCAGCTATCAAAAGTTTACCTGCGGTATAGAATTGAGACCTTCGTGACTTTGATTTCCAGAGTAGACCTTGAGATAATATCGACTGATGAAAACTAAATAATGTGCGGTTGGGGTGGTATTAAATGAGTGGATGGTATTTGAAGCGTGGCACAACTGAAGTCGGTCCGGGTAGTGATGATCAGGTAAGGGCAGCATTTAAAAAAGGTTCCTTGTCACTGGAATCACTTGTGCGCAAGGATGGTCAGAAGGATTGGGTCGCGCTCAAAGACTCTGGTCTCTTAAATGACGAGGATAAAAACCCGTTCATAGTGGATGGGAAGGTAGAGAAACCAACCGGCGACAAACCGGGAGCTCCAAATCAACCGCAGGTCGATAATAAGCCACTGATTCATCCCGATATGTTTAAAGAGAAACCCCGCTACGGGCGGCGTTCCCCACCAGTTTATGCTCCCATTGCTGATCGATTCCTCGCGGGTTTTATCGATCTGATAATGCTCTGGGTCGTGACAGCAATATTTTTTGAAATATTTGGTAGTTTTCTATTTATAAGTACACGGCTGACAACCTACTTGATGCTCACGTATGTTATAAGGCTAATCATATATGGTGGTTATTTTGTTTTTTGGCAGCATGAGTGGGGCTATACGATCGGGCGAAAGGTCATGAAAATTCACGTAGAAATGGCCGATCGAAGTCGACCGGACACCAAGACATTTTTAGTCCGGTATCTCGGATCACTGACTTCGGGACTGATGCTAGGTTTAGGCTACTTCATCGCATTTTCCGATCCGAAACATCAGACGTTGCATGATCGTTTAGCAGGGACAATCGTCGTTAAAGATTAGTATCACTGGGTGACCATCTGTTCTTAATGGATAGTAGTGCTTCAGCCTGATCAATTTTAATCGTTATTCTGTTGTTGACCGAAGCCGTGTCCAGATAGCGATTTAACGTCTCGAGCATAAAGGGTGGAGGTGTGATCCGCCTGGATGCCGCCCGTGTAACTGCGACGGCTTTAATTGCAATATGGATGGTATCCGTATCTTGTCCGTGACTTGTTGAGGACGGGATCGTGATTGAAACCTCCGATGATTCCAACTCTGCTGTGATGACCAAGACAGAGAAGAGAAGGGTCGTTGTCAGAAGGTCGACGTCAAGCTGCTGGAGTCGTGTCATTTCATCAGGGCTTGTGCTGTCGACAGGGGCCCCAATGATCACTTTAGTTCCAAAGCGTTCTAAAAAAGCGGATTCATCGTCAAGAAAACGTCCCAACACATCACCGACGTTCAAATGTTGAATTAAAGGAGTTCGCGTTGGCATGGCACTTGTTGCAAGAGTTGCCCGTGCTGTTATGCGAACAAAATCTGCCAAGAGCAAAGCAGTGCCAATGGATGTATTTGTCGGCGTCTCGGCAGCCATTAGCTCCAGTAGACCACGTAGTTGGGCAATGGGAGTATTTAAATTGTGACTGATTAATTGCAGAAAATTTTGCTTGAGATCACGAGCCTCATCGGCTCTTTGTGCAGTCGCAAGTAATCTTGATTTTCGATAATTGTTCATCGATATTCGAAGAAATATCGATGATGTTAGCGTTACAAAACAACTGATAAATATAGGCGTTACTGGCAGATAGTACTGAAAATAAGGGACACTGATTAGATTGAATGATAGCAGCCCCCCAACAATGCCTACAAAAAAAATGATGCTGGTTCGATCAATTTTTCTAAATGCAAGCCATAATATGAGCACGAAAAAAATCGCACACAGCAAATAACCAAACCAGATGGGGGCCACCTCTACCATTTTATAATCCAGTAGCATGGCGGTCATGGACGCCCAAAACATATGCCATGGGATGCCATCGGCCTGTAGCGAACGATTCGCCGTAGAGTTTGCAACGTAAGTGCGCTGAAGGACTTCCTTGTTGTCTCGAAACATGACATCTTGACTGGCGCTGTTTCCTATGAAAACGATTGAACCTTCAGGTATTGAGCTGGCTACGGGATCTCTAGCGTCTAGAAAGCTGAATTGCCGTAGAGACCCAATATCGGGCAAGTTCATGATGATATTCGGCAGATGGTGCGGCAAATTTGTAGACGTGTATTTATCTGGCTCTGGTAGAAATCTCGATAATATTTGCTGCGGCATCCAGCTCCAGTCTGGCGAGAACGAACAATGCAAATTAATTTCATGGTAGCAATCGCGAGCCTCAACAACGTTGTATCGTCTTGCAAAATTAGGATCGATTGTACCAGCCGCAAAAAAATTCAGGGCCAGGGTGACGCGGTCGTGGATCTTAAGCCGGTCAATTGCGGATGTCAGTGGCTCCAGGTATTCCGGCGTCATCGGATGCGCCTGGGTTAGCCAGCTCATGACGATCCATTTTGGATTGTGCCTCGCGACATATTCTAAAACCTGAGCATACTCCATGATATGGGCGTCATTCAGAGCAGGATGGGGGGCTCGTTTAGTCACTTTAAGATCAGTGCTAGACGCAGAAAACGCAATGACTTGTTTCCCGCTATCGGCGGTCGAATACACCGAGTTACGTAATGAAAATCTCAAAACCTCGCTCTCTGTCCTTGCGACAAGGCTTTCCCGCGGCCCTCCGAAGTACATTATGTGAATGATGAGCCAAATGAGTAGCAGTCCCGTCACAATCGGTGCAGCAAATCGCAACCATGTAACCGGTGCGTTTTGTAATGTGAATGAGTGCCTTTGAGCTATTTTGTCCATGGTATGACCGCCCGAAACTCGCTGCCGATGCCTACACTGCTATCCAACTCCACTCGTCCACCTAATGACTCGGCGAAATATCGACAAAGATACAACCCGACGCCTGTGCCTTTGGCCGAGTATAGCCGCTCATCATTTATCCGGTAAAACCGCTCAAAAATGCGCTCGTGTAGCTCCCTGGCGATACCAGGACCATCATCTGTCACTGAGAAGACAACATTGCGACCCTGCTGTGGGAATATCCTGATATCCACCGTTGATTTGGGGTGAGCATATTTGACAGCGTTGCTGATGAAATTAAACAAGATCGCATCAATAAACTGTACATTAGATTTAATGAAAGCCACCTGGTCGTCGATATCGAGAGCGAACGTTATACCGCGAGACTGAGCTTTAATATCAAAGCGCCGAACGATGGACTCTGCCATTTGACGAACGTCAAATTCATTTAAGGCAACACTAGACGAGGTGTCCCCATCGGCAGTTGATAATTGACCGATGCCGGTTAGATATTCATTGAGATCGGATGCGGCAAGAAAGAGCCTGTCGTGAAGAGCCTGATTTGCTTGCCCGCCGCCCATCTCCGTGGATTCGCTTCGGACTAGATGCGTTATCGTTTCTGTTGTTGCGGAGACCCATGTTGAAAATCCGCTCAGAAAATATGACTGAAATTTGGCAAGTTCAGATTTTATTTCCGTTGCCACTTCTTGGTCGGCGATGGATTTAAGGTCAAGTCGAATGCGTCTTGATGCGGAATAAATCGAAACCAAAACGCTGGCTAGAAACGTATCGGCGAGAGGGACTGAAATGCTGGTCCATCTGTATAAACAAGCGTGAATCGCAAAGATGCAAGTCCAAATAGCAACTGTTGCGAGAGTGGCGAATAGCCCGCCGAATTCCCATGACGCACCGCAAAGTGCGACGACAAGAATTGTTTGTAGAATTGCTGCCCAAGCAGGTGGCATTTGCAAACTCTCACCCGCATTTAGATTTTCGATGGCATTTGCAATTAAATATGTCGTACTAATGCCGGAAAGATTAGTCGGGGCATATCCAGTCAACGGCGTATTGGTAAAAGCTTGCTCAGTTGTTTGCACTCCGGATGATCTTGGGCTTGTGTAGCCGATTACGATAATACGTCCATCGAAGTTGTTCATAGCGTTCGCGGGAGCTGATAGGAGTGTCTCTATTTTAGTCGTGGGATAGTGGCTTGGTGGGTTGAATTTAATGAGGTAATTTCCGCCCTTAAGGGCGTAATCTGAATTCGTGATACTGGCCACTTTCGCCGGTAAGTTGGTTGTTTGCTTAAGTCCGCGGTAGCTTAAAGAAGGCATGCTCCTTACGATAGCGTTACTTCGTGATCGAAATGTGTCCGCGGCTGCCAAAGACCCTTTGATGTCCTCCAAACCGTCTGGCAGCTCGCGAAGGTTCGGGATAAGTTGGTTGTAGCCGACGGTTCCAATAACAAATCGTGGATCGTATTTTACGATATCTCTGAGCTCTGAGAAGTCAGGATCTTCAGGCGGGAACGCATATTCTGGCATGAGGAGAACAATGGCTTTGGCTTCGGTGTTGGATAGGATGCCTGCAGCCGTTGTGAGATGACGAATACCAAGGTATGGTTTCTTATTTGCATCCTTGCGAAGGCGTAGCTGGTCTCCCTCCAGTTTGTCGATGCTGGCGTCATCTATAGCTAAAACGGCCAGGTCTTTTGACGGCGGGGTTTGTGGCATCAAGTTTATGCGTGTGTCGTAAAAAAAATTCTCAAGTTCCAGGCGAAAATTAGTGGTGTAGAACAGGAAAATCAGGACTGAAAAAATGCCTAGAAATATTACGGTCAGTGGATCAATCGAGATCAGTCGCAGTATTTGAGCGGCCATAAACCAAGGCTGTTCCCGGCGCTTTGATGCAACGGGTGTTGTCATGGTCGCTCCGGTCTCCAGTCGTGTGCAGTGATAGACAAGCTCGTTTGTCCTCTGAAAATATTTCTAGACAAGCTTACGATAAATGAGTGGGGATTGCCCGCGCAGTCACTATCGATCACCTCGTTAAATACAAGTACGCGGTGTCTGATGCCTAGACAATCTAATGTCACCTTACTGTGTTTTTTCTGACCGGTAGCTTTGTCTTGCATGTAATCGATTTGAGTAATGGTCCCGGATAATAAGAACTTTGGCTCCTCAAAGCAGTGGCCAAAGGGTTTCAGGTCTTCTAAGGTCGTGAGAATATCAAGGCCGAGTAAATCAGGCGGAATTTCACAGTCGTATGATAACGAGCTCTCCCAAATCTGCGGCGTTGTCTCGCGTCGTCTGGCTGCATATGTCCCCAAGCGGAAGCGGATCTCGGTTTCATTTTGCTCGTTAAATGAGAATCCGCCGGCTGCCGCATGGCCACCGAATTTTAGAAATAGATCCTTACAATCCTGCATAGCTTCCGTAACATCAAATCCCGGAATGCTGCGCGCTGAACCCTTACAAACGCCGTCCTTACGCTCAAACAGCCAGGTGGGCTTCCAGTTCTCTTCCGCAAGTTTACTTGCGGCAATACCGACCACTCCGGGGTGCCACGGACCGCCGAGAAACAAAATAGGACTGTCTTTGCTGACTTCTGCTTTTTTTCGCGCTTCAGTCACGATGGTCGACTGAATAGCGCGTCGCCTCTCATTAGCGGAATTCATAAATGCGATCAGATCCGAGGGGTCATCCTCGATGAAGGCTTTGATGACAAGATGGGCGTGTTCCAGACGCCCTACCGCATTAATTCTGGGGCCCAGTTTAAAGCCCACGTCTTTTTCGTCAGTCTCCGTGATTTGTGCGGCCGAGCGTAGTTTTGCAAGAATTGGGCGTTTGCTGCGCATGAGGGCATCGACACCCATTTTGGCAAGCTTGTGATTGACCCCGTTAAGAGGTACGACATCACAGATCGTCGCCATGCCCGTTAGTGCCAAAATGTCGGTCCAAGTGTGATGCGGTACATTGTGGCCGGGTAAATGGGTTGCCAATTTTCTCAAGAGCACAAATGTTATGCCGCAGCCGCACAACTCCTGATACAGAGGCTCAGGATGAAGTTTTGGGTTCAGAATTAGACAATCAGGCATCTTGTCTGGTTGAATTTTATGGTGATCCGTGCAGATGAACGTGACGCCGCGCTCTTTACACCATGCGGCTTCAGCGTTGGCGGTGATACCTGTATCCATCGTGATAACAAGGTCTGCTTTTTCGGTTTCAACCAGATGCTTGATCGCGTTTAAGTTGACCCCATAACCTTCTTTGAAGCGGCAGGGGATATAGTGCACGAAATTTGAGAACCCGATGGCTTTAAAAAACCAAATCCATGATACGCATGACATCGTGCCGTCCACATCATAGTCAGCGTAAAGAGCTATCCGCTTATTCTGGATGATAGCATCGGATAGCGCGTCCAGAACACTGTGAAGGCCGTGGTCTCCGTACTCCAAGGTGTTAATTGGAGTGAAGTTGCGCGCTGATTTGACGATGCGAGCGACATCGTCGAAGGATTGAGGTGTGCTTGGGTCTCTTGCAACCCAATACTTAAATTTTTGTCCAGGTTTCATACAATTGTTTATAGGACGGATGGCCGTAACCTGCAAAGTGAAGTCAGCGGGGCTCTCACTTTGATTATTTATGCGTCATGGCCTTGGCGGTCTCGCTAAGGTTTCGATCGATCTTGTCTCATTTCAATAATTTCAATGGGTTATATTTTTTTTGCTGGATTATACCCGAAGGTCATGGTATCTGGGCCGTCCAACTTTAGGAGATGCGTCTATGAAAAAGTTAGCAATTTTGGTCCTTTTGCTCAAATCCACGTCGGCATTTGCTCTTCCATTGACCCCAATGTCGGCCATGGAACATGCGGCACCGGCTTTTATGACAGATGCCTATGATTTCGAGGGAATCGTCCAGTTAAGCAATTGCTCTGGCTCGCTCATTCGGTTTGACTCATCTAAGGCGACCGACAAGGCCGTGGTTATGACAAATGGGCATTGCGTGCAAGCGGCTGGGGGAATGATTGCCCCAAACACGTTTTTGCACAACCAACCTGTTAGTCGTCAGTTCTCGATTCTATCGCGAGATGGTCAAAGCCGAATCGGCACGGTAACGTCGACAAAAATTATGTATGCCACGATGACGGGTACGGATCTGGCGCTTTATGAACTTAATGAGACTTATGCGCAAATCAATTCTAAGTACTCGGTGGAGCCTTTAACGTTGTCATCTGGTCGACCTGCCCAAGGACAGGGTATCGAGATTATTTCTGGCTACTGGCGCAGGGGATATCAGTGTGGTTTGGATGGTTTCGTTTATGAGCTTCGTGAGGCAGGTTATATTTGGACAGACTCTATTCGCTACGAGGTCAATGGCGGTTGCAAGACGATTCACGGGACATCTGGATCTCCGATCATAGCTGAGGGCACACGCGTTGCGATTGGTGTTAATAACACGGGAAGTGATGATGGAGAGCGTTGCACCATGAATAATCCATGTGAAGTGGATGAACAAGGCGCTGTTCTAGCAGAGAAGGGCCGCTCATACGGCCAGCAGACTCACCACGTTTATTCATGCCTCAATCTTAGTAATCAGATTGATCTACAAGTGGAAGGCTGTAAACTTTTTAAGAAATAGTGTTTTTTGGAGATACTGATGGGCGCCCAGTGGAAGCATTCAGGTAAGATGGACGCCGCCAACCGCAAGGGTAAGTTGGTCGGCAAATTAGTCAAAGAGATTATGGTTGCGACCAAAATGGGTGGACCAGATCCCACGGGTAACGCTAGGCTTCGTGCCGCGCTTGAGGACGCCCGTAAAAACTCTGTTACGAAAGATGCCATTGAGCGCGCAATCAAGCGTGGATCAGGTCAAACCGACGATGGGGTGTCCTATTCAACGTTGACCTATGAAGGCTTTGCACCCCACCAGGTCCCTGTGATCGTTGAGTGTTTGACTGAAAATAATAATCGTACAGCCGGTGATATCCGTGTGCTATTTCGTAAGGGCCAATTAGGCAGCAGCGGGTCGGTAGCCTGGATGTTTGACCGAGTTGGTATCGTTGAAGCGACGGTCTCTAAACCAAGTGTCGATATCGAAGAAGCCGCGATTGAGTGCGGCGCTCAGAACGTGGAAGCCATGGATCAAGAGGATGTGCCAACGGGTGCGACCGGAGCAGTTTTTCACGCGGAGCCCACAGATCTAGACGCTGTGAATAAGGCATTGACCGAGAGAGGCTGGGCTATATCCAAAGCCGAGCTGGGATACGTCGCAAAAAACATGATCGAGCTCGCTCCAGATGCTCGCAAAGAAGTCGAACAGTTTCTTGGCGATATTAACGACTATGACGATGTTCACCGAGTTTATACGGCAATCAGGTAGCAGCAACGATCTCCAAGGTTTCCCCCAAGATACTGTGCCTTCCAAATGACCCACAGTCATCCTGTGCGGCTAAAATTTTGACGTCTTTTTTGTTGCGAGTGAATTCCAAAATTAAATTTGCACACATGATGCAAGGCTTTAGCGTGGTGACTATGGTTGAGCCGGGCGCCAGCTCATTTATGTTATTTCTCGTTAATTGGGCAAACGCGTTAACTTCGGCGTGCAACAGTTGATTTTTAGCGTTTGAATTCGTGGCTGTAACCAAAACTTTGCCGTTTGGATCTGTGATGGTGACGGCCACGCATCGATGTCGTCGAAACATTTTTTGCGAGTTAAATGAAATTCGCATATCGTTTTCAACCGACATAACGCGTCTGAGTGCTTCGTCGGCATTTTCGAAAGTGCCGACAGCGCTCTCGCATCTACGTTGTTCAAATCCTGGCTCCAACACCCGTCCGACGTCCAGGCGCCTTTGACTAAAGGTAAATGCTTCGGAAACATCACGGAATTCACGGTAGCGCTTTGCGCAAACCTTGACGACTCCGCGCTCCCAATTTGATAACTGGTAGTTGGTCTCGATAGGTAGTCTGAGGAATCTAAAGCGTTCGACGCCAAACTCTTGATTGATGCCGTAAACAAGCTTTGTCAGGGGCGTTCGTGTAAATTGGGATGGACTATAAAGAGCATGATTGTGGTCTGACCTTGCGAATAAAAGCAACCCACCAGGTGCGACAATCCAGGCGTAGTTGTCCTCCTTGGAGGTTGCGTGTTCAAAGCTTTGGGGTATCCGAGGTTTAATCAGTTCGCACCCAAGTGCTAAACGTGAAAGGTATAGGCGCATCTAAATGGGAGTCACTATTTAATTCTTTGAACGTTGATTTGGAGAATTCGGGATACGTTGTATCTCCCTCGACATGTTTGTGAACGGTGGTGAGATAAATTCGGTTGGTAAGTGGAAGCGTCTGGCGATAGATGTCGCCTCCGCCAACGATAAAACACTCGTTGCCCCATTTATTTTGGACACTCTCGCAATAATTGATAGCGGCTTCCACGGACGCTTTTAAAATCACGCCCTCAGGCAACTTGAGGTTGTGATCGCGGCTGACGACGATTGTCAGCCGTCCCGGCAAGGCTCGACCAATCGAAGCCCAGGTCTTTCGCCCCATGATCATCGCGTGTCCCATGGTTGTCTGCTTGAAGAACTTAAAATCTTGCGGGATATGCCAGGGTATTCCACCGGCAACTCCGATGACACGATTCTCCGACATGGCTACGATGTGAGATATGATCATTGCAAGCCGACTCAGATGGCAACCGGTGCTTTGATGGCTGGGTGCGGATCATAACCGACCAGCTCAAAGTCTTCGTATTTAAATCCGAATATGTCATTCACTTCTGGATTTATTTTCATAGTCGGAAGTGGGCGTGGGTCGCGCTTAAGCTGAGTTAGAGCTTGCTCCATATGATTTGAGTACAGGTGGGCATCACCCAAGGTGTGGACAAAATCACCAACCTCAAGCTTGGTGACCTGAGCGATCATCATGGTCAGTAGGGCGTAGCTAGCTATATTGAAGGGGACACCCAAAAACACGTCAGCACTCCTTTGGTAGAGTTGACATGAAAGCTTGCCTTGGGCCACATAAAACTGGAAAAATGCATGACAGGGTGGCAGAGCCATGGATTCAATTTCACCAGGATTATAGGCCACGACGATGTGTCGTCTTGAGTCAGGATTTGTTTTGATTTGATGCACAACCTGCGTAATTTGATCCAGGGTGCTTCCATCCGGGCGTCTCCAGCTCCGCCACTGAGCGCCATATACGCGCCCAAGATCGCCATGTTCGTTCGCCCATTCGTCCCAAATTGATACACCGTTCTCTTTGAGGAACTTTATGTTGGTGTCTCCAGCTAAAAACCATAAAAGCTCATATACAATCGATTTTAGATGGCATTTTTTTGTGGTGACGAGAGGGAACCCTTCTGAGAGATTAAAGCGCATTTGATGACCAAATACACTTTTTGTTCCCGTCCCTGTTCTATCGGACTTATCGACGCCTTCTTCGAGAATGCGACTCAGGAGATTATGGTATTGAAGCATAAGAGTTTGCCTTTCCGATTTACATGCGCTCGGCAAGAATTCAGGGTCTGCATGAATTCATAACATTTGAAGCCGCAGATTACGCGCGAACGACTGAGGCAACTCTATATTTAATTTGAGCCGTTGAAAATGATAAATTAATCCAATAAATCCGAGGTTTTGGATGACCAGCGCTACAGGAAGTTAGCCTCTAAACCCGAGCTAAACCCGAACGTTAGTTGAGGCGCGCATCGCCGATCGGCTCGGCGCGCATAAATGGCCTCAAGCGCCTCGCCAAGATCCGCCAGTTCGGTCAGATATTCACCACCGAGACCCTCCTCACGGGAGGTTAGGCAGACCTCATAGAAAGTCATACGCCGCGGCGATTCGATGAGTGAGCGATCGTTTTTTCCAAAAAATTGTGATGTGTCTCGCATGATTTATTCCTCAGGGGCAAAGTTTGTTCATCATCTGTACAAGCACATCTTGTGCCATGTTTTATAAGCGTGGTTAATGTCTTTCAAAATTAAGGACAGCATTCAGGTTTTTGGTAGCTGACTTGAGAGCGCAAAAATTCGCTGATCGCTGAAAGCTCAACCTCAAGATGCGAGAGTAAAGACGTAAGCTCAGCGCAGTCGTTGATCATGCGAGTTTTCTCCAGGGTGTGTTCGATCTGTCGACATAATTCGGCGCATGACGTCGCTCCGAACATCGAGCAACTGCCCTTCAGCGCATGCGCGATTTCTCCTGCGCTTTGGTTGTCATTGTTTGTGACAGCTAGCTTCAGGTCGCCAAGTCTCCTTGAATTATTTGCGCAAAAGCTTTCTGTAAGCTGTTCGAGTTGTCCGCTTGCCCGCAATACGCGTGCCATGCTTTCGTAAATGACAAGATCAATTTTTACCATGATTAGATCCTCGTCCGATGCCAATATTGAGCCGCTTCGCCATTCTGTAGATGTTGGCACGGTAAATCCCGGATAATCTGGCAGCTTCTGACAAATTGCCGTTCGCAGCGCGTAATAATTCTAGGAGAAAAGATCGTTCAAACTCGTCAACACTGGCTTTATAATTCAGATCGTTCAAAGTGAATTTCCGTGATGGTACTTTTGCGGTTCCGGCTGCTTGCGGCAGCATTAGTCCAATGTCTAGTCGCTCGCCCGTACCCAGAACGACAGCTCGCTCCACGGCATTTTGTAGTTCCCGTATATTGCCTGGCCATTCATATTGTAGAAGGGTGTCGATGTCATGATCGCGCGGCATTTTTTGGTGTTTGCCGCATTTGCGATTGTAGAATCCCATAAAATGTTCAACGAGAATTGGTATGTCATCCAGTCGTTCTCTTAGGCTCGGCGCTCTAAGGGTAATGACGGCAATACGGTAGTATAGATCTTCACGGAACGTTTGTTCCTGCATCATCTGCATAAGATTTCTATTTGTGGCGCATATGATTCTAGCTCTCAATTTCGCCGGCTGAGTGCCCCCGAGTGGTGTGAATTCGCATTCTTGAATCACCCTTAAAAGCTTTGCCTGCAACGATGGCTGAAGCTCTCCGATCTCATCGAGAAATATGGTTCCCCCGGACGCAGCATCGAGTACGCCCCTTCGGTCCTGCTTGGCATCTGTGAATGCGCCCCGCTTAACACCGAAGAGCTCGCTTTCAAGTAGTTGCTCCGGTATGGCGCTGCAATTTATCGCCACAAACGGTCCTTGCACCCTAGATGCACGATGGATCGCTTGTGCAATTAGCTCTTTGCCAGTACCTGACTCACCGTTGATCAGGACCGTACTGCCTGTTGGACCTACTTGAAGTATGAGTTTTGCGAGATCAATTAAAGTCCGACTACGCCCTTTGATTCCGCATTCTTCAAGAAAAGTCTCTACTTGGTCATGGGCGGTCGAGTCTGTGAATAGTGATTTTATTTTTGGTAAAAGAGAATCAACAGGGTCTGATTTTAAGAAAAATCCAGCAGCACCGTTTCGTACTGCCTCCACGGCTTTGTCAATGCTGCCAAAAGCGGTCATAACGACGATCTTTGCTGAGCAGTATTTTAAAATATCCTGGATACGTGATACAGCGTCTACACTCCCGAGTCGCATGTCTAGCAAAATAAGATCTATTGGTTTGTGCTCAAAGAAGTCGCGTGATGGAATTTCGCTTAATGGTATGGGCTCAAAACCGATGCTTTTTAGCGCTGCCGAGTAGATGATGCGGGATTCTTCTGTGTCATCGATAACCAGTGCGATCCGGCGACTTCGTATGATGTGCATGCATCCGCTCCTTTTTGTATATGCTTTTAGGAAGCATTTGTTTCGTGCTGATATGTATCGCTCTGATACAGTGATCTAAATTCCTGCTGTTGAAGGCGGTATTAGTCAACGCTAGGCCGTACCGTCAAGATAGTTTTGTCTATGAATGCTACAAATTCGTTTACGACTTGTGTACGGTGGAGCAATTTGCTGCGTAATTTAAATAAAGATCTATTGCCGCGTCCTAGGCTGAAGCTTTGGAGTCCTTGCGGCTCAAAAAGAGTATGATGGCAGTCATAATAAAAAATAATCCGACGCCAGGTCCGAATAATAGAGCGATTTTTGTGGTTACAGATTCGGTGGGAATCGCGGCTGGTGAATACCCGCTCATCGCGAGCAATTTGCCGCCAATTGCGATGGAGATGCCTCTTGCAGATTTGGCCATAAATTTCCATATGCCAAAGACAAGTCCCATAGCTTCATTTTTTATATTTTGCAGCTCGGCGGTATCAACGAGTAAAGACTCCAGTAATCCCGATGATCCCAGAAGGATCCCGCCGATAACCGCCATCGCGTAGGGCCCAGCAAGATGTTGGGGTGGGAATAGAGGGTAAAAAACAGCGCTGAGGATGCCGAGTATAAGTGTTCCGGCGGCTATTAGTCGTTGCTTGGAAAATCTGGAGGCGGCTTTAACCCAAAAAGGCAGAGTGGCACACAGGCTTAAAATAAAAACGATTAAGACCTTGCCGATCGCCTGCTCATCCAGCTTCAGACTGAATCGGTAGTAGTACATGGCCAGGACGCTATTCAGCCCTTGGGCGAACGTGGCGATAAAGAATGCAATCATGAGAATGCCAACGTTCCCTCTTAGAACGTCCTTGGTTTTATGCCGCGGTTCGTGTGCGTCGTTATGTTGCCACGTGGTGTTTTTTTTGCACGAAAAAAATGTGATTGCGCTGGATAGCAATGTCACAAAGGCTATGACAACTGCAAATGTGAATTCGGGTGCTGCCAGCGAAATTCCAAAGGCATTCACAGCAGCTGGAATCAGTATACCGATCAGAAAGCCAAAAAGAGTCATAGCGGATCGCCAAGCATAAATAGAGGTTCGGTTTAAAGGCGGATCGGTAACGATTTCATTTCCGAGCGCTAAATGCGGGACTGAAACCATGGTCATCGCAGTGTTAAGGATGATATTAAGTAGTGTGACTTCTAAAAACGTTGTCCACGTATGATCGGCACTTCCTATCTTTTGAAGATCAAAAATGAAAACAAACGTTAAGGCTAATATCGGGGTTCCTGCGAGTATCCAAGGAAGTCTTGGTCCGTACTTCGACCTCGTTTTGTCCGAGATTTTGCCCATGATCGGATCGGCAAAGGCGTCCCAAATAATACCAATACTGACAGCATAGCCTGCCATATCAGCACTTAGGCCTATGGAGGCAGTGAGGTAGATCAGTAAGTAAAGACGGAGAAAACTTTCGATCGCGCTGACCCCAAGCTCGGCGAATCCATATCCAATCTGGGTAGAAATCTGGCTTGAAGAGTTTGACAAATGAAGCTCCGCTTTTAAAAGGCGGTTAACGGGCTAGTGGGCGCTTAAACGTTGAAAATCATAATAGCAATGACACAGGCGATAGTCAGTCCCAACCAAAATTTAAGCCTCGGTAAAAATGGCGGTGTTGACTTGATATAGTCGTCGTAACCAGGTTTCTTGTTGGTAAGACTTTTTTCGAGAAGATCGACACCGCTGACCTTCCTGATAAAAAGCGTCATAAGCAAAGGTCCAGCAAGTACCGCTACTCCGGCTGGTCCATAGGGGACAGCGAAAAGTCCTAGACCCCACCACTGGAGCGCGTCTCCAAAATAATTGGGGTGGCGAGTTACGGACCATAGGCCAGTGCGAAGAAGTTTGCCCTTGTTTGCAGGGTTCTTCTTGAACTGGGTCAACTGCCAGTCACCTCCAGCTTCGAATACAAAGCCCACGACCCAAACTATAAATCCTGCGACACCAAATTGAGTTATTTTTGAAACATCTTGATTCGACATCACAAGAATGATTGGAGCGGATACCAAGAGCATGAGTATTCCTTGCAAGGCAAACACGCTTAGGAAGCTGTACCACCAAAAGCGCGAGCCATGATGACTGCGCATCTCAGCGTAGCGATAGTCCTCACCATGGCCACGATTTCTAATGTGAATATATAAACTAAGCCTTAGCCCCCAAATGGTAACTAAAGCTAAGACGACGGCTCTCGTTGCATTGTATTCTGCTGATGGGATGGTGAGATGTAAAACCCATGCAATTAGGACAAACCCTGCGCCCCAGAATCTATCGACAATACTGGCATCCTTTATGGGCAAGCTGCAAATCCAGAGGCTAGTCATCATCGCAAATGTGGCAGACGCAGCAATTTTGTATGCTGAAACGAGATCCAAGGGAGGCCTCCGGCAGTGCAATGCGTATAAAAATTAAGCAATTTGGTTGCTTGCAACCAGTTTAAAGGATCGGGAGCTTTCTAACTATGAATATTTTGTTGTTGCTCGTCCCGCGGGGCGAAATAGTGTTTCCGCTTCGGGCTTTAGGCCTTTAAACTAGTCCTCCTTAGATGAATCATGGACTGAATTGCTTTTGGAGAGTCAATGGCGAAGATTGCAATCGTTGGAGGTGGGATTTCCGGTATGACGGCGGCATGGATGCTCCACGGTCGACATGACATTACGCTGTTTGACGCAAACGATTATCTTGGTGGTCATACGCATACGCATTCGCTCGAGGCCGATGGCCAGCGCTGGCTGGTTGATTCTGGATTTATCGTGTTCAATGACAAGACGTATCCTAACTTTCGTAAGTTACTAAAGCTCCTAGATGTTGGTGCTCGGGCGACGACGATGTCATTCAGCGTGAAGTCTCCGCGAGATAGGCTGGAGTATAACGGGACGTCGATCAACTCACTTTTTGCTCAAAGGCGGAACGTATTTCGCCCAAAGTTCTGGCGGATGATCAAAGGGATCTTGGCATTTAATGACGAATGTAAGCGATTACTTAAATTTGATCCAACCGATGAGAGCCTAGGAGCATTTGTACGGCGTATGGGATTTCCCGAGGAGTTGGCCAAATACTACATCAAGCCCATGACAGCAGCGGTATGGTCGTGTGGCACCAAGCAAGTCGAGGATATGCCGATTCACTTTTTGGCAAGGTTTTTCGAAAATCATGGTTTTCTTAACATTGACGATCGACCACAATGGTACACGGTGATGGGGGGGTCCCAGGCCTATGCAAATAAAATCGCGGCACGTCTCGGTTCATCCGTTAGGCTTAAGTCGCCTGTGATATCGGTGTCCCGTCTGCCGTCGGGTGTTGAAGTCAAGACGAAAGCCGGGGATGTGAGAACGTTTGACCAGGTTATATTTGCAGCTCACAGCGACGAAGCACTTGCATTGCTGCATGATCCCTCGGTTCAAGAGGAACAAGTGTTAGGTGACATCCCATACGCTAACAATGATATTGTTATGCACACAGACGTTCGTTTGATGCCTGAGCGAAAATTAGCCTGGGCGGCATGGAATTATAATCTTTTTGATGACCTAACTGACGATGTTGCTGTCACATACAATATGAACATACTGCAAGGATTGACTTGTCCCACGCAGTTTTTAGTAAGTCTAAATTGTGAGAAACATATCGATCCTGGAAGAATTATAAAACGCCTTAAATACTCCCATCCAGTTTATACCTCACGTACCGTCGCCGCGCAGGCGAGGCATTCCGAGATCTCAGGAGTTAATCGAACCCATTATTGTGGCGCTTACTGGGGCAATGGTTTCCACGAAGATGGGGTTGTCAGTGCGCTACGGGTGGTCAAAGCTATTGATCCTGAAGTTTCACTCTAGAGAAGGGAGCGCATTGGATACTGCTCTGCAAAATGCGATCTATTTCGGTGACGTAAAGCATGAACGGTACGTTGATGCGGGGCATAGATTTAAGTACAGCGTTTTTATGCTTTGGCTTCGCGTGGCGGACGTGGATCAGCCGCAACTAAGATTTCCTTTGGTAAGTCGACGGCGTTTTGGGCTTGTTTCGGTCCGAGCAGCTGACTACATGGCACATCGTAAAGAAGCCGCCCTTGAGGCTCGTTTACAGGGAGAGATTAAAGAAAAATTAGGTGAGCAATGGACAGGTGAGGCCTATCTTTTGGCTCAGCCGCGATACTTTGGTTTTGTGATGAATCCCCTAGCTTTGTTTTATTGTTATGACGTCACGGGAGAGTTGGCATATGTCGTGGGTGAGATTACAAATACACCGTGGGGCGAGCGTCATTGTTACGTTTTTGATATGAAAGCAACCGGTCGAAAGCCTTCCAAGGACTTTACGTTTCCTAAAGAGTTTCATGTCTCGCCTTTTTTGCCGATGAACATGGAGTATACATGGCGGCTAACGGTGCCGAGTAAATACTTGGCCGTTGGAATTTGGAACCGCGTCGACGGCAGGCTTGATTTTGAAGCCCATATGACCCTGCACAGAGCGGTCCTCAAAAAGTCTACCATCGTGAAATATTTAATAAAAATGCCATTTATGACATGGAAAATTTGGTTCGGAATTTATCTTAATGCTGGTATACTTTACGCTCTTAAACGCGTGACTTTTTATTCTCACCCCAAGAAAAAGGGGACGTGACCGGAGGCTTTGAATTATGAGTGCAACGTTGGATCGATCCACGGTGTTGTCCTGGGGCGGCGAGTGGCTGTCCAAACCGCTCCGGGTTCTAGTGCTTAAGCAACTTGGAAAGATAACCTATGGTTGTATCACGGTTTCCGAAGGCGCAACCGTGACAAAGCTTGGTACGGCGCGTGACGGTGAACCTCAGGCGACGATTAGAGTTGAGCGGCAGTCAATTTGGGAGCGTGTGGTTTTTGGTGGAACAATTGGTGCCGCTGAGTCCTACATGGATGGTGATTGGTCGACCGATAATCTCGTCTCACTCATAAGGATATTCTGTGCCAATCGAGATGTTATGGAATCGATGGAGGGCGGCTTAGCCTGGCTAAAGTGGCCCGCTCTCAAGGTTTGGCACTTTGCTCGCCGAGACACCATAGAGCAGGCACGGAAAAATATATCCGCACACTATGACCTAGGGAATGAGTTCTTCGACGCGTGGCTGGATCCGACTATGGCCTATAGCTGTGGTATTTTTACCCGAGAAGATTCCACGATGATTGGGGCGTCGCTTCGCAAGATATACACACTTTGCGAGAAGCTTCAGCTCGATGCTAATGATCACTTACTGGAGATTGGTTCTGGTTGGGGTGCCCTTGCGATCTTCGCGGCTAGTAACTATGGATGCAAAGTGACGACAGCTACGATTAGCAAGAACCAATTCAACCATGTAAGAGATGAAGTTCGACGTCTGAAGCTCGAGCATTTGGTTACTCCGGTGTTTTGCGATTACCGCAAGCTGGACGGAAAGTTTGATAAAATTGTCAGCGTCGAGATGATTGAAGCTGTTGGTCATCATTACTTTGATACGTATTTTGAAAAGGTGAGTTCTCTACTAAAGCCTGACGGTGTTGCGGCAATTCAGGCAATTACCATTCGAGATCAAGCTTATAACTATGCGGTTAGAAATGTTGACTTCATTCAGCGGTATATATTTCCGGGTAGCACTATTCCGTCGGTGACTAGGATGATGGAATCTGTGCGCGACAAAACAGATATGATTCTTTCTGGATTCGAGGACATTACCGACCATTATTGCTTGACACTAAGTCAGTGGAGGCAGGCTTTTTGGCGAGCTGAGCCAAGACTGCGAGCTATGGGCATGAATGATCACGGTCTTAGAATGTGGGATTACTATTTTGCCTACTGTGAAGGTGGTTTTGCGGAAAAGGTGATCGGAGTTTGTCAGTTTATTTTAAGTAAACCTAAACACAAGACGGTGCTAAGTCCCGGAGGACAGTCATGATCTCAGGTATTGCGATTGCAGAGCGCGGCCTTGCGCCAGATGTCCTCATCAGGGCTGGTATCAAGAGACTTTTGAAGGATCGGCTCAGAGAATGCGAGGGACGATCTGGCGAGACAGCATGGGAGCAAGAGTGTAAATTTTTCGACGCCATGAATAAAGCTCCTTTGGCTTTGCATACGGCAGATGCTAACGCTCAGCATTACGAGGTTCCAACCGAGTTTTATGATCATTGTTTGGGTGCTAGAAAAAAATACAGTAGCTGCTACTTTCCGACGGGTCAAGAATCCTTAGATCAGGCGGAAGAGATCATGCTTTCGAAGACCTGCGAACGCGCTCAGCTAAAGGATGGTCAGAGTGTGCTCGAGCTGGGCTGTGGATGGGGCAGTTTGTCTTTGTGGATGGCAGAGCATTATCCCAAGTCCAAAATAACCGTGGTGTCAAATAGTCGTACCCAGCGCGAATACATTGAGAGGAAAGCTAGCTCCAAAGGATTCAAAAATCTTTCGGTGATCACCTGTGACATGAATAATTTTTCCACTGACCAGCATTTTGACCGGGTAGTTTCGGTTGAGATGTTTGAGCACATGCGTAACTGGAAGCTTTTATTTGAGCGTATTTCTGGCTGGCTGAAACCTGATGGAAGGCTATTTTTTCATATTTTTGTGCACCGTTTCCATACGTATCCGTTTGAGACCGAGGGAGAGGACAATTGGATGGGGCGGCATTTCTTCACGGGTGGCATCATGCCCGCCTTTGATTTGCCGCTCCGGTTTCAAGAGCATTTGAAGATTGAGTCCCAGTGGCTCGTCGACGGTCATCATTATGGTCAGACTGCTGAATGGTGGCTTAAAAATCTCGATGCTAATCGAGACCGCGCTCTCGATGTGTTTAGACGCCATCCCAATCCACAGGGTGAGAGTGCCACTGTTTTGTTTAACCGATGGCGCATCTTCTTCATGGCTTGCGCTGAGCTTTGGAATTTTGAGCGTGGACGCGAGTGGTGCGTCGGTCATTACCTTTTTTCAAAACGTAATTAAATATGGCCGGAGAGTCCTCGATAAAAAGCGTTCTGAGAGAGCGAAGATCTTTTAAGGCGCCGCGAGAGTTTTCCAAGGCGGCGCATCTTGGTAGTTTTGCCGCGTATCTAAAGCTATGGCGTGGTTCCATTAAGCGCCCCGAAGCTTTCTGGGCCAAGCAGGCCAAAGAGCAGCTATCTTGGATTAGGCCTTTTAAAAAGACACTTATTTGGAAGCCGCCTTTTGTTCAGTGGTTTGTGGGTGGCAAATTGAACGTGTCTCAGAATTGTCTAGACCGGCACTGTGCTGGAGCAAACCGTAATAAGGCTGCATTGATTTGGGAGGGTGAGCCTGGAGATAGTCGCGTCCTGACGTACCAAGATCTTCTGCGGGAGGTGTCAAAGTGTGCCAATGCATTGAAGCAATTGGGTGTCAAGCCAGGTGACCGGGTTTCCATCTATATGCCGATGATTCCCGAAGCGATCATAGCCATGCTCGCTTGTACGCGCGTTGGAGCGATGCACACGGTTGTATTTGGTGGATTTTCGAGTGACGCACTCGCTGAGCGCAGTCAGGATTCTGGTGCAAGGCTAGTGATTACTGCAGACGGTGGTTGGAGGAAGGGTTCGGTTGTTCCCCTAAAAGCGAATGTGGATGCAGCACTTGAGAAGTGCCCGTCGATCGAGAAGGTTCTGGTTGTAAAAAGGATAGACTCTGAACTCGCTCCCGTGTCGATGAAGGCTGGCCGCGATATTTGGTGGCACGATATCGTCGAAGCGCAGTCAAGGGACTGTGAGCCATACGCTGCGGACAGCGAACATCCGTTATTTTTACTATACACATCCGGTAGTACTGGAAAGCCGAAGGGAATTTTGCATACCACCGCTGGTTATTTCCTGGGCGCTACGTTGTCATCTAAGCTTGTTTTTGATTTAAAGCCTGAGGATGTTTTTTGGTGTACGGCTGATATCGGTTGGATTACGGGCCACAGTTACCTGGCTTATGGTCCCTTGGCCAATGGGGCCACGGTTGTGATGTATGAGGGAGCCCCAAATATTCCCGACTGGGGCAGATTTTGGGAGATCATAGAGAAGTACCGTGTTTCGATCTTCTACACGGCTCCCACTGCGATTAGAGCATTCATCCGTGCCGGTGATGAGTGGGTGCGTAAATATGATCTTTCAAGCCTACGCCTTTTAGGCTCAGTCGGTGAGCCAATTAATCCTGAAGCGTGGATGTGGTACCGGGAAACCGTGGGCGCAAACCGTTGTCCCATAGTGGATACATGGTGGCAGACCGAGACTGGTGGCATCATGATTTCGCCTATTCCCGGAGCGATCCCTCAGGTACCTGGATCTGCGACGATGCCTTTTCTGGGTATCGATGTGGATGTCGTGGATAAAAACGGCAAGTCTGTGCCGGCAGATCAAGGTGGTTTTCTAGTTGTAAAAAAACCCTGGCCCAGCATGCTGCGAGGGATATGGGGCGACAAGGAGCGTTACAAGGAGGCCTATTGGTCTCAAATTCCGGGAGTTTACTTTACTGGGGATGGTGCGCGGCGAGATAAAAAGGGTAACGTTTGGATCATGGGTCGTATCGACGATGTCTTGAATGTTTCAGGCCACCGTTTAAGCACCATGGAGATTGAAAGTGCTCTGGTTAGCCATGATCATGTGGCAGAGGCAGCAGTCGTTGGACGGCCAGACGAGCTAAAAGGTGAGGCGATCGTTTGCTTTGTTAGTTTGACTGCCGGAATTCAGCCATCGGAGAGTGTTAGGGTCAATTTGACTGCACACGTTGCAAAGTCAATCGGCGCTTTGGCGCGTCCCGATGAGATTAGGTTTGCTGAGGCTCTCCCCAAAACGCGCTCTGGCAAGATAATGCGTCGACTTTTGCGCGACGTGGCATCGGGTCGACAGTCAGCTCAGGATACATCAACACTTGAAGATCTTTCGGTCTTGGCCCAGCTTCGCCAGGATGAGGAATAAAAAAACCCAGTCTTTATTGGACTGGGCTTTTTATTAACGTTCTGATCGGTTTAGTTTCCAGAGCATAGACTATTTAGTCTGTCCGGAAGTCCGCCAACCTTCTTATCGACCACAGCGCCGGTGCGGTCCACGATCATAACAGTAGGTGTCGCGCTGACTGATGAATTGAAAAGTGCGGCAAACTGGGAGTGTGTGTACTCGTATGATGTCGCTCTGGTGTGTGACCCTTGAACGGCGGCATTCCAGTCTTCAAGTTCATTCTTAGGTACAATCGTTAGAGCTCGGCACTTTGATCCCTTCATCATTTGCTTGAAATTCGCATTGTTTTCAAGACTCCTTGCGAGGCTCACGCAGGGACCACAGCCAGGGCGAGAATAGTCCACCACTAAATATCTCGTGGTAAAAATAGTTGGGAGAGCGACGCTGCCCCCAGGGCCCGTCAAACTCACGTTTAACTTAGCTGGTAACGCAGGTAGCTGGGTTCCAGGTTGCGGTGTCGGTGCTGGTGTAACGGGAGGTGGTACCACGGGAGGCTGAGCCGGAGGCGGGGTCGCTGGCTGCTGTGGTTGTTGCTGCGGAACTGGGCTTGGTACTGGGAGGCTTTCAGGTAGGCCTATACGTCGACCTTCTTCTGTTAACGCCAAGCTAACCCGAACAGAGATGCGGTCGTCTCTCGTTTGATCCGCCGTGATTCTGGTGGGCGCGGACGGGGCATAATACACAGCGCCAAGAGTTTGTAGATTAAATCCATTTTGAGCTGTCTCGAATTTACCGAGCTCAATTTTTAGATCGTAGTCACAACCCTTCATAACTTTTTGCTGGACGGTTGTTGCTCCAAGAGTCGAAATCACTTGGCTAATAGACGTCCCAGATGGGCACGCTGCAGGATCGACAGGCTTGATGGAAAGCCGAAGGCCTGTTACCGGTTTTTGACCATCTTTAGTCGCCAAAGCATCGGCAGCTGGCATACTCATTTGGACAGAGGAAAGTCTGGATGACGCTTTACCTCCATTGGAGTCCATGTTGCTCGTAGGGATACACCCGGCCAATAAAGTTGCTGATAAAAGTATAGAATCGCGCATGGGAGTTCCCTTTCTAAAACGTGGCTTCAACTCATTCCTAAAGAACATAGCTTCCTCCCATTCCGGCGTGATTAATTATAACCTTTGCATCGAACGACTGATACTGACCAACGAAAAAGTACAACTCGGGCACCATATCTGTAACCGGGCCATCGACGAACCGGTAGCGAAGCCTGCTTTGGATCATTCTGCTGTGTCGATCAACTGAAAAAGACTCAACAGACCGCGGTAACTCTCGTTCAAAGTGGTCGCGGAATACGAGGGCCAAAATAAACTGATCGTTTAGATGTTGGTGAAGCTGAGATTCCCATTCTCGAGCCGAAATACGTCCGTAGTCCGTCTTGAGTGAGACATTACCGGTGTCTTCATAGGCGCCAATTTTGAAGTGAACCCCGGTCAGGGTCGATGAAATAAAGTAGCGTCCCTCTAATGATGCTGAGTTAGCCTCAGGTCGATTCACGGCAGTTATTTTCGCAATACTGCCCATAACCATCGCCTGCGGACTCGCAAGCCAGGTGACGTTCAAAGAGTAGCGATTACCTTGGACGCGGTCCGGCGTTAAAACTCGTCGGCCATCAGTATCAAGGTAGCTCCGCGCCGCTTGATCACTGTTATTGCGAAAGCCTTCGACTTCGGTAAGAAGTGTCGCCTTGTTCCACCATTGGCCAACTCTCACCGAGTACCAGCGACTCAGGGAGTTCTGTGATTTATCGTTAGTTTGGCTCGTGTAGCCAGCACTTAGGCCGAATGACGATAATTGACCTATCGTCTGGATTACGCCCAGACTAGCCCTACGTTCATAGGATATGTCTTGTGACTTTGAATATTCCGCAGGTTTTCCTGACCTGATGAATGTGCCGCTGGCCTGCAGTTGGGTCAGATGGCCCTGACCTGATTCGCCAAAAATTTCACCTGTAACGGACTTCGATGCGGCAAACAAATTGTCAAATCGATCCTGACCCTGAAATCGGACGCAGGCGAGTTCTCCGCGCATTTCCGAAGTAGATGCAGCATAAGCGATCTCGGTCATCGAGAGCGCCACAAAGACAGCGATAATACTTCTAGTTAGCATCACGTTTATCCTGTTTTTAACGGCATGTCGGACATGCGCTACCACTGTTGCCACCGCCACTTACGGCTGAACGTTCGAAAGACCGACTACTCAGAGACGGCAAACTATCCGCCATAATCGAAGTTTTCGAGGGGTCCATAGTTGGATCAAGCAGTCGCCCCTTGTTCAGGCTTAGTCCCGGATAAACGCAGGAATTAAGCATTAGTATTGCTGATATGGATACTATGCGAATCATAGCGTTGACCTCTAGATGATCAATTTTTGGATAAAAACTCTAAATCAGCCGAACTCGGATGACCTTTAATTCGCCTCAACACCGCGCCGCTTTTATCGACGACTAACAGGTACGGTAAACTTTCGACCCCGTTGGGTTCGGCAAATGAAGCGCCTGACGCATCGAGATAACTAACAGGCAACGCACCTTTCGCCTTCTCTTCCTTATTCGTAAAAAACTTCATCGCCACATCTTTTGTTTCATCCAACGAAACGGAAACGTAGCCAAGTTTTTTGTTTTTCTTCAAAATATCTGTCATTTGGCCCATGACCGTCCCACAGCCAGTGCACCAAGATGCCCAAAATTGGATGACGGTCAGATTGTTTTTACTCGTGTCTCCCGCGAATGTTGTTGTGGATGAGAGAGCTGGCAGAGCAGTTTTTGGCGCCTTCACTTTTTCAGTCTTGGGGCCAGTGGATGCCAAGCCCGGGTCAGATAGCATGAGCCATCCGACAAGAACGGTAAGCATCACGCGGAATGTCTTTTTGTGAATAAACATGAGGTACGTCTCCTCTCTATTATTACTTTTGAATGCCGAGGGCTGCTGCTACTGCGGAATCGACTTGGGTATAGGCGTCATCCATATTCAGGATCTGTCCTAGTCCAGACTTATTGACCAAGACGTAAAGTCCAAAAGATTGCGTCGCATTTGCTCGGATGGCTTTCAATGCAGATCTTGTATCATCAATAACGTAGGGAGCATTGGCTGCGTAGTTGCTAGTAAACGTTTGGTATCTCGAGGTGGTGTAGCTTTCAATGGCGTTGGGAAATACAACCACCATGGACGCTCTCGAACCATATTTGGCGATGCTTCTAGCGACTCCAGGTGAATGCTCCATACAGGGCTCACAGTCTGGTCCTGAGAATTGGAATACGGTTAACTCGGCCGCGTTCTGTTTGGCGATATCGGCAAAAGACACCTTAGAAGAGCCTCTCGTCACAATAAGTTTACTAGCGCCAATCTCCTTGAGGGCCGTTTTTGAAGTTTGGTCCGAGGTTTGATTGGGAGGTTGCGTACTGGGAGGCTGCTGGCTTGGTGCTGGCGCCTGTTTAGAGGGCATACAGCTCGCAAAACCTAACAGAACTGCTGACGTCGTTATGAGCTTAAGAATCATGGCGTTACCCCCAGGGTTAGATCTAGACAAAATCACCGTTCTTTATTGTAGCAAATATTATACCGCCGTTCTCAGCCCTGCATCCCCCTGAAATTATTGAGTAAAAATAAATACAATGCTGCGTCTGGGCGTCAATGATTTTGACACTGTCAAAAGTGGCAATACGCCACCCGAGGCTAGGGTGCCGTTAGGGTTCGGGGAATAGGGACGAAAGCTAGTTTTTTTGGGTATTTGGGAGTCGGCGCAGCATGGAGAACGTGTAAATTCCAGTTCGATGACCGTCATTAAATTGGATGGTCAGGGCGTATTGACCAACTGATTCGACCTTAATTGGTCGAACTGTCTCGGGCACTGATTCGGGCTTCAAAAGTTGTTCATGGGTCCATTCGTCAATACAGGTTGCACACGGACACTTTCGGCGAAGATCAACCACATCAAAAGAGGAGATCAAGTTGTCTGTCCACGTGATGCCCAAGGTCCTCTCATCAATTTGACTGATAGACTTAACTCTTGGCGCTGGTCCGCTTTGGACCCTTGCATTCGTTTGTGGGGTGCTAGTCGATGTCATAATAAATCAAGTCTCCTAGTTTCAATTCTCTGGAGTTAAGCGCGCCATTCAATCGAAAAGTGGTTGAGCGCGTCCTTGTAAGCTTCGTGAATCATCGAGACCTGCGCGGCGACAGCTCCTGCAATGTCTCGATAAGCTCCTGCTGCTGCGGAGGTTGAATGAGATGCAACCAAGGGCCTGCCTTGATCACAAGCATTCGCGACGTTTGGTTCCATTGGAATTTCACCGAGGAAGCTCACGCCAAACTCGGAGGCCACGCGTCGACCTCCGCCGTCTCTGAAAATATAATGTTTTTTTGTGCAACCATCACACAAGAAGTAGCTCATCGTCTCAACAACACCCAGCACTGGAACTTTCATGGTGTCAAACATCGCAATGGCTTTCCGCACATCGATTAACGCCACATCCTGAGGTGTCGTAACAACAACAGCTCCAGTAATGGGTGCTGTCTGCGAAAGGGTTAATTGAATGTCGCCCGTGCCCGGGGGATAGTCGATGATCAAATAATCAAGTTCTCCCCAATTGACTTGGGTTAAGAATTGTTTGATCACGCCCGAAACCATCGGCCCTCTCAGTATCGTCGCCTTATCGCCGCCCGCGAACAGACCAATCGACATAATTCTTACGCTACCGGCAAGTGGCGGATTTATGAGATTACTGTTGGACTGCTCTGGTTTATTAGGTTTTGTCATATGGGGGATGGAGGGCCCGTAAACATCCGCGTCCAAAAGCCCGACGGATGATCCGCTCGCAGCTAGTGAGTATGCGAGATTGACGGCTGTCGTTGATTTCCCAACGCCCCCTTTACCCGATGCCACGGCAATGATGTTTTTCACACCGCCAAGACTTGCAGCAATGGGGCTTCCCGCTTGTGTGACTTTGCCCCGGGTGGTGGCTGTCATATTTACTGTGATGTTACCGATGCCTGGAATTTTGCGCAAAAGCTCTTCGGCTTCGGATTTCATTTTATCCTTAACCGGGCATGCAGGTGTTGTGAGGTTGATATCGAGGGTCACGTCAGACCCAGAGACTTTGAGGTTTCGAACAAAGCCTAAGCTTACAATATCCTTGCCAAGATCTGGGTCCATGATGGCAGACAACGTCGTTCTAACAGACTCCTCTGTCACACGACTAAAGTGGCCTGATAGTTTTTCTTGGACAGTTTTAAGAAGACTCATTGGTGTCGTCCACTCCGCTAGAAATTAATGTTCGTGTTCCTCAAGAAAACGCTGGGCCTGAATCGCTGCCTGACAGCCAAGGCCCGCTGCGGTAACAGCCTGTTTGAAGACTGGGTCGGCAATGTCCCCCGCCGCAAAAACCCCAGGGGTCTTGGTGGCGGTGTGATTGGTGGTTTTTATATAGCCATGACTATCCACGTCAACCCAAGGTAAGAAAATGTCACTGTTTGGTTTGTGGCCAATAGCCATGAATAGACCGTCGACTTTGAGCTCTTGCTGTTTGCCGTCTTGAAGATTTTCGATCAAAAGTCCGGTGAGACCGGTCTTGTCACCAAGTGGTTTTTTTACGGCCCATGGTGTCATGACTTTTATTTTGGGATTACTTAGAACGCGGTCTACCATGATTTTTGAGGCGCGGAACTCGGCTCTCCGGTGGATCAGGTAAACTTGCGAACAGAGTTTGGACAGGTAGTTTGCTTCTTCCATCGCACTGTCGCCACCACCTGTGACAGCCACGACCTTATTTCGGTAAAAAAATCCGTCACAAGTTGCGCAAGTGGACAGGCCGCGCCCCATTAGCTCAGCTTCTCCGGGCAGTCCGAGGGTTTTGGCTGTTGCCCCGGTTGCGATAATGACGGCTTGAGCTTTTATTTCCTTTTTGTCAGCCCAAAGAGTAAATGGACGCTTGGAGAAGTCGACTTTGGTAATGGTTTCATAAATGATTTTGGTTCCAAAGCGTTCGGCCTGCGCCGTCATTTCGGTCATAAGCTTGGGCCCCATGATACCATGCTCAAAGCCTGGAAAGTTCTCGACTTCGGTCGTGGTGGTCAGCTGGCCGCCGTGCATGGAGCCGGCATAGATCACGGGCTTCAGGTTGGCTCGAGCGGCATAAATTGCAGCCGTCAGTCCCGCAGGACCGGTTCCGATAATAACGACGTCATTCATCCAAATGCTCCTGAGTCCGCAAAGTAATCACAACAAAATCCTAGGGATCACGATCATACGAAACTCCCTGGACGAAGGCAAAGTCTAAAGGCGTGCGGTTAACTCAAACGTCTAATAGGCGGGTGAGGGCCGTGCATCAACGGTGGTAGGCTTGCGAGTAGAAATTAGGCAGCACGTCTCAAAAACATCTTAAGACAATGATATCGTTTTAATACTTACCTTCTGGATGCTATGATCAAACCAGTCTACATGCGTTTTTTATTTGATTTCAGCCTTCCGGTGATAGGTCACGTTGGAGACGTTCGAATGAGGCATCTTGGTCTATTATTTTTAGTTTTTTTGCTCCAAAGCTGTCTGATGGTTGGTGTTGATAAAATCGATGCCGTCGAGGGTTTTGACTGGGATACCCTTAAGCGCGACCTCATCGTCATGACACCTTTGATGGATTTGCGAAAAGACGTCATAACCCCGCCAGGCTTTGAAAAAGATGTGGCGGCATTTAGTGAGAAAGAGATCCTTAATTATCCGGAAATTTTTAAACGCATTTTCTTTGACTACCGGAAAGACATCCGAGTCTTTGGTGCCGGTGGTGCCTTTGAAAATATCTCCAAAATTCCTGGTCTTTCAGAAATGGCCAGAAAAGTTTTGGCCAAGGAGACGCTGTCACCCGATGAACAAAAGCTTTTGAATGACTCACGGCAGGATAAGCGATTCATTTTTTTCTTTAATTTCACAGATGAGCGCCTTGATTTTGAGTACTCGGTGGTTAGTCCGTCTGAGGCGAAGGGGCTTTATGTGGAAAAAAACTATGACGCTAAGCGCACGATGACCCTTAAGCTTGCGCTTTGGGACTCTCAAGCGGGGCAGACCGTTTTCGTTTCGGAGAAGACTTTGACGCCGATGAATCGAAATCAATTCCTTGTTAGAACCGGACTGTCGCCAAAAGCCGTAAAGGGATCTAAGGGTCGTTATGATTCTGCCCGCGAGCCTGACTTTTACGATATGACTGGTCGCGGCACTCTCGAGGAGGAACTTCGAGTTCATAGTGTCCGCTTTCCTACTAGTTTCCCCAAACGTGAACCTAGTTTTAGAGGCAGTTTTAAGCACTTTGCTTTAACGCTGCCGATCAAGAAGTCAGAGCAGAATCTGATCGAGTACGATAACTTTACAAATCATCGACCTGAACTGACATGGAGATCGTCAGCCCTTGGTAAGGAATCTTTCACGAACTATTATTTAGGTACATCATCCAGGATCTATAATTTTTACCGAATCGGCGGCGGTTTGATACTTTTCTCAAATAAGCCTGAACTGAAATATGCTGGGGAAACTTTTATTGTCGACGATTTTTGCCTTTGCTTGACCACGGATCTTGAGTGGGATTTATCTAAAATGTTCAGAGTTATGACTGGTAGCATGCTGGGCGTCGGAAGCTTGATGCATAGAAAAAAAGGATTGGTTGTACCCGAAGGCGAGGACGATCCATCCAAAAAAGAAGACGGCTACTATTACGCAGCCCCCCGGATAAAATTTATTTTGGGACCGAAGCAAGGTTTGCAGTTGGGCTTAGGGGTTTACCAGCAGTTTTACTCAGGTCTCGTAGAGCCGGTTATTCTGGAGCACAAACCGTCTCGCTGGGGTGCTGACTTGACCTTATCGCTGCAGTTCAGGGGCTTTTAAAGAAACATGCGGCGCCCCGTGGGCTAATGTTGCGATAAGAACGGCAGTTCACTGACGTCGGGATTCGTTTCGGCGCTTGACTTTACACCTAAGAATGGATTTGTATCGCTACTTGAAACGAGCCGGGCGAGAGCGGTGGGCCCCAATCCTCTAAGGTCGACGGTTCGGTAATCGGCAATCGTGAATTTGCCTCGCAGTATCTTTGTAGTCTCATCACTAATAATAATATCACCGGGCTCAGCCACATTTTGAAGGCGGCTAGTGAGATTTACCGTTTCCCCCCAGATGTCAAAACTGATGCGTTTGCCGCTTATGACGCCTCCTACAACCGGTCCGGTATGGATGCCTACCCGTATCTGGAACTCCGTATTGAAATGCTTATTAAAGGATGAAAGGCTCTTCATGAGCTGTAGAGCAAAATGTGCCATGCGGGGCGCGTGGTCCTTGCTCGTCACTGGGCAACCAGCAGTCGCCATGTAAGCATCGCCAATGGTCTTAATTTTTTCGACGCCATGCTGATCGGCAAGGCGATCGAAACGATGGAATAATTCGTGCAGGATTGTGACGAGTTGCTTGGGGTCCATAGTCGTTGTAATGCGGGTGAAATTGGCGATGTCAGCAATTAGAACAGTTACGGATTGGTAGGATCGAGCGAGATTTGAACCGCCTTTTAGGCGAAGTTCGTTACCAATGACTTGTGGGAAGACTCGCTGAACAAGTGAATCTAGGATGTCTCGGTCTCTCTGCGACGCACGATTAAATTTGTACTGTAGTCTCGACGTGATAGAGCCGTGCAAACAAATGGCTAGTCCGGTAATATTTGTCATGACTACGTGAAACCATAATGCGAATGAGCCGTCCGGGGTCAGGTGGGGGTTGCTCATTCGTCCGGTCAATACAACAGCAGACGTGCTCAAACCTGCGATCAGAGCGCCTGAAATAGAAATAGTGTCAAAGGCGTAAAAAACAATGATCAGAAGAGTGATTAGTGGATACGCCTGAAGCATGGCGTCCCTCGTATCGAGGGATAGAATCGTAAATCTTGTTAGGAAATATGCGATTATAGTGGGGATGATAGGGGTTAAATAGACCGCGATTATACGAAGTCGCCCCACTGACCTCAGGCTGACATAGCAAAAAATAAGGTAGGCTTGAATGGCTAGGACTAGCAGTAAATGAATGGGACGGGATTGGTTGGCAGAGTTCACAGCAAAAAAGACAGTCCAGAGCGCTACACTACCCACCAAAATTGCAACCTTAAGAGGACCAGAAATCAAGCGCAACTGGTGCAGTCGGTACTCCATTTCCATGGAGCGATCTAACGGCTTAATGCTTTTTCTAAGGGCGTGACCAAGCTTTGCTAAATACTTCATGCCAGATAATCCCAAAAAATCACGATGACATCAGCAGTTTACCAGAAAAGAAAGGGTCAGACCAGGCAGGCCCGTCGAAGTCATAAGGTTTCCGGTAACAGCTTTTGTGGCTGCACGTTGCCCTAGGTACCGTGCTTTTTGGGCTATTTTATCTTAAGATTGAAAATCACTAGATCGGCAGAATTCATGCTCTGATCTAGGCGTTCAGCCAATTTGATTAAATATCGTCTTGTCGATTGAAACGGTTCAGATTCTGCGCCCTGGCCATCGAGGGTTCTGATGGCGGCGTAAATAGCATTTAGGGCACTTTGTCGTCTGACATCGAAGGTTGTGGCATCGATAAATTCCAGGCTCGATTCAGGCATCTGTATGTGACTTCTCAACCCAAAATGATCAGACGGTGTGACGCCGTTCAAACCGTGCAAGTTTATGAATGTCTGGCTATGGATGACGGTGCGGTGTTGGCTTCGACGAGACCAAATATAGTCAAGTACACCGTTCGGGCCCGGCCAGTGATGAATATTGCTTTCGCAGTAGGTGCATATATTGGATGCGTACGGTCCGTTGTTGGCAACGTATGCGTCCGTCATCCGCGTGACGCTTTGCAGTAGATTATACTCCACGGAGCTTGGCTGAAAGTTAAAATCACCCGTGATGAGCAGCGGAGACTCTAACGGTTGTTTTTTATAGAAGGCCTCCAAAATTTGAACGATCTGCGCAATCCGCACGCGTTGGCTCGTCGGATGTAAGTGGACGTTCATAAGTTGGATCTTTTGATCTTCATCTTGTCGAATCGTGACCATACTTGATCCGATCCCCTTAATCACACCTAGAAGCTCTCGCACATTATCCATCAGGCCATCAGAGTTAACCTGGAAGGGCACAAAACTCTGTGATGATAAAATCTCGGTGGTAAAGGTGGCCAGTCCTGACTGGCCCACCTGTGGTCGTTGTACGTCGTCAAACCGTATGCTCGATAAACTGAACATACTCTCCGCTAAAGCGTCCATCATCCAGTTGTGGTGGGTGTCACTCCAAACCTCCTGCATTTGAACGATGCCACAGGGGGATGCACTAAGATCCTGGCCGACTGCGACCGTCCTTTTTTCCAGATCCCGTGAATAGGCTGGACCATATGCGTTGAACGTTTGAATGCATATGGAGTCGGTGTCGGCTTCGACCATGGATGGCCAAGCGCAACAAAACAACAAACCGATAGCAACGATGGCTTGCCTAAAACTTAATTGAAAAACCAAGGGTAATCGGGAATTCATCATGGCAACTCGACGGAACTAGAGGTATTCTTAGGGAGCTCAAGAATTTTAACATAATTTTATTAAAATTCAATAATATTATAAATTTAATAAGGCTTCATTAAAAACATGAATTTTCCGGTATTTACGTACCCTGTAAAGATCCTTGAGCACCACATCGATGCTTATGGTCACGTCAACAATGTTGCTTACATCGCGCTTTTTGAGGAGGCGCGGTGGGACATGATTACCTCAAAAGGTTGTGGCCTGGACTATGTGCGGTCGTCTTCGATTGGACCGGTTGTTCTCGAGATTCAGTGCAAGTTTCGCCGAGAACTGCGCCTGCGGCAGGATGTGTTTATCCGAAGCTCTATGCAGTCGTGGCGTGGAAAGATCGGTGTGATGCGTCAGACGATTGAAGATCGTGACGGCACTTTATTCTGCGAGGCACTCATTACGATGGGTTTTTTCGACCTGAGTACGAGACGACTTGTTCCTCCTGGCTCCGACTGGAGCCGAGCTCTTGGTATAACAATCTAATGGGTAGAGCCAATAAATCCAGGTAGCTCGCTGGCGGCGGGTGTTTTAGCAAGATTAAGTGCATCATCCAACGCGCCGTCGTAGTTCTCTAGAACTTTTGTTTTTTCGATGCGCGTTCGATAAAAATTGGCCCAGTAAAATTCCTGAAACAAAACGTCCAATTTTTTATTGGCGCCGCGATCTTGAGCGTCCTCGGCTAAAGTCCTATAAGGGTCATCAACGAGATCCCCTAAACTAGTTGGCAAATGTAGTGGACTTTGCGGACCGCTTCCATTTTCATCGTAAAGCCAAACCATTTTTTCACGAACCATTCTCTCCCAGAATTCTGTCATGGGCAGATCCGAGTAGTCGGCAATGATTTTCACCGTAAATAGGTTTTCGCCGGCCTCTTGCAGTGCTTTGGCTCTGTGATGGCCGTCAACCAGGTAAAAAATATCCTCAGGGCCCTTAATAGCAGTGCCGTGCTTTAAAGATTTTGTCGCCAAAGTTCCCGTAGAGGCTTTTTTTTCCGACTCAATTTTAGCCCTCTTACGGGCTACATCACGAAAACCAACACAGAACTGAGTGGGTCTTATTTGCGTTAAATCAGCATTGCAAAGACTGCCCGGAAGGGTTTTTTGAGAGCACTCTTCAAAGCTTATAGGCGCAGAGTCGTTATGCTTTGACGCCAATGGCTCTTTAAGGGGAGAGGGGCTCTTGGCGTCATGTGTGCATCCATTCAGTAGCAAGATTACAGCAATGACGCGAGATGCGCCGTGCAGTGTTCTCAAGAAACGACGGCACATGCAAAAACCTCCATATTGGACAACGTGATTTATTGATAAAACGTTGTCATGACGTTCACGAGGCAGCAAGAAGAATCGGAAAGCGCCAAAAATTAAGCATGGATATCCGGTTGTCGTTTGTTTTCTTCCCTCTTTTTTGCCTAACTATCACGTTGCTGCTGTGACGGGGCGGTGGTAGGCTAAACGTCAGTTATATCAACCGTTTTTAGTGTTTGGAGTGACCATGTCTGAGCGCTCAATTGTCATCACTGCTGCCCTGCCTTATGCGAATGGTGATCTCCATGTCGGGCACATGCTCGAACACCTTATATGTGATTTCTGGACGAGATTTCAGAAAATGCGGGGCCACGACGCGCTCTTCCTTTGCGCAGACGACACCCACGGCACACCAATTATGATTGCAGCACGAAAACAAAATATCAGCCCCGAAGAGTTAATCGATAAGATATGGCATCGCCACGTTCAGGATTTCAAAGATTTTGAAATTCATCACGACCACTACTCGTCAACCAACTCGACGACGAACCGCCAGATGGCCGAGTTTTGTTTTGAAAGTTTAAAAAAGGCTAACGTGGTTGACATCAAACCCATGCGTCAGCTTTATTGTGGTCAGGATAAAATGTTTCTTCCAGATCGCTTTGTCAAAGGTACGTGTCCGAAATGCGGAGCGGCGGATCAGTATGGGGATAATTGTGAGGCTTGTAGCGCGACCTACGATCCCCTGGAGTTGCGTAGTCCAGCCTGCGCTTTGTGCGGTAGTTCGCCTAATCCCAAAGACACGGAGCATTTGTTTGTGCGTTTGGACGACTATCGAGAGTTTCTCAAAGAATGGGTGCCGAACCATGTCCAAGCAGAAGTTTCAAATAAACTAAATGAGTGGCTAGCTGGTGAGTTGAAGCCGTGGTGCATCTCGCGTGACGAGCCTTATTTCGGCTTTGAAATTCCAGGACATCCAAAAAAGTACTTTTATGTTTGGATGGATGCTCCCATCGGCTACATTTCGACGACCAAAGAGTACTGCGATAAGCACGGTAAGCAGTTGTCGCAGTACTGGCAGAGTCCAAAATCAGAGATTTATCACTGCATTGGTAAAGATATCGTTTACTTTCACACGCTGTTTTGGCCCGCTATTTTAAAAAGTTCTGGATTCAACACCCCAAAGCAAGTGATGGTGCACGGCTTTCTCACTGTCAACGGCGTTAAGATGAGTAAGTCGCGCGGCACGTTCATAATGGCAAGAAACTATCTAAAGTTCTTAGACCCATCATTTTTTCGTTACTATATGGCGTGTAAGATCAACGACGGCATTGATGATGTTGACTTCAGTTTGGATGATTTTACTCAGCGAGTAAACTCTGATCTTATAGGGAAAATTACGAACATAGCATCCAGGTCGGCGCAAATGCTGGCGAGATTAGATAACAAAATTGGCGACATGGCCGATGACGGCTTGCGTCTCGTCAAAATGGCCCAAAGTAAGTCCGGCGAAATCGCGGAGCATTATGAGAATCGCGATTTCGCGAGGGCGATGGTCGTCATAAGAGACATAGCCGACGCGGCAAATAAATTTTTTGATGACTATGAGCCATGGAAGCTTATTAAATCCGATGAGCAAAAAACAAGGCAGGTTCTGGCAGCGGCGTTGAACGTGTTTCGCATCTTAACTATTTATTTGAAGCCGGTTCTACCGTCGTATGCCCTCAAGGTAGAGTCGTTGTTTTGTGAAAAGCCCTATTCATGGGAGTCGGCTAACGTAATACTGCGCGACCATTCGTTGGGTGTTTTTCAGCACCTGCTGCAGCGGGTGGATCCAAAGAAAGTCGAAGAGATGATCGAACACCAAAAGGCGGAATCAGCACAGGCGGCGCCTCAGAAGGAAACATCCGCGAAGCATGCAAGTTCATCTGGACAGGGTGAAATTGAAATAACAGATTTTCAAAAGATTGATCTCAGGGTTGCCCGTATTGACGCAGCGTCTACTGTCGAAGGTGCCGATAAGCTTCTGCAGTTGACTCTAGATTTGGGTGGCGAAAAAAGGAATGTATTTAGCGGTATTCGTCAGGCATATAAGCCTGAAGACTTGGTTGGACGATTGACTGTGGTTGTCGCAAATTTAAAGCCGCGAAAAATGAAGTTTGGCGTGAGCGAAGGTATGGTTTTGGCGGCGGGTCCTGGCGGCAAGGATATTTTCTTGCTCAGCCCCGATTCGGGCGCACTCCCGGGTCAAAAAGTCACGTGACAAATCAGGACGACAAAGAGGCGCTCGGTCGTAAAATCGACCAGTTATCAATTGTTCTTGTTAGACCATTATCCGCTGAACAGGTTGGTTATACGGCCCGACTAATGTCGAGTTATGGTGTAGAGCGAGGGGCGCTGGTTGCGCCAAGTTGTGACATAAATAGCTTAGAGGCCAGACGTGCGGCGTCGGGGCAAGGTGCTATGCGGCTAGCGACAATGCAGACCTACACTCGACTTAAGGATGCCGTCAAGGCGACCAAATACGTCATTTCGGTGGACGCGCTCATCGAGGGTAAGGATGAGATTAGGCTATTGGAATTGGTTCCAGTAGTGGCACAGTCTGACATCGCTCTAGTGTGGTTTTCTGAGCACGAGCCCCGTTCAGATGAGGAGGCCGCGCTGGTTACGCATAATCTGCATTTACCGAGGGCTAAGTCAGGGATGCAACTTCCAACGAGTCACTCGGTTGGAATTTGTCTTGCGCGGATTTTTGAAGGTCTAGAGACCAGTGAGTGATTTGGTTTCAGCAACCTGTTTCAGGCGTTGGCAGTATCGCTCAAGCAAAGATATAGCGGTTGCCCGCGTTAATCGTGTCGAGTCAAATCGAAGGCTCACGCTCAGCTGACCGGCATAGTAATTAATAGCAAATGATGCGCTGGTGCGCGGCCGAACCGGCGGCAAAAGCTCGTAGCCCTCAAGGCGTATGGGTCCGACAGTCAGTTTCCCGCTCTCGTCTACCAGAGAAGAGTTCGAGAGAGTGGCACCCAAGTTTGTTAGTACGGCGGTCGCAGAGCAATATGGTAGGTCCATAAATATTTTGATCGCTAGAGGGATTTTGCCGCACCATCCCATAAAACGGGGTAAAGTAATTCCCATTCGATTTTGTTTAACATCGCGCGTCTCGGCGACGATACCCGCCAGCAAGTTTTTACTGCTCACGTCCTTGTGGCTTTTGTGCAGAAAAACCATGCTAACGATGTTAAGGCAAGACTGTTTCGTGTCTTGTTCGATCCTGAGAGACGTAGCCAAGGCAACGCGGATTTTATTTCGAATTCGTCCGAGAGATTTATTCCAGATGCTTAGGGTATGGAATAGCTCATACAACAGTACATCATTGACGGTAACCTGTATGGATCTCGCAGTCTGCCGTATGTTTTTCATCGTCTCGGCACTAAAAACGTGTCGTTCGGATGCGAATAAATCTGCACGGCTGGTAAGTTCGCCGGTTTGTGCTGGAGGGTGCGCTAATGGTTGTGCAAGGAATTTAAAGTAGTTAAATGCACGCTGGAAGTCCTTGAAGAATCTATTTTTCCACTCGGATTTAGTTAGCCAAAAGTTTCCGCGAGAACTGAATAAGTTTGGATCAATCGGACGGAGTGTATGGTTCGTGATTCCAGTAAGATGAGCATAATGAATTAAAAGCTCTTCAATAAATAGTAGCATTCCAACTCCGTCACAAACACTGTGATGAAATTGCACGAGGAGCTCGCTTTTGGCGTTATCGACGTCGGGGATGGTTTTGTTATTGTCACGAACCCAAAGTCGAAGCCCAATCTCATTGGTCAAGTCTATGTGTGTCGGATTTTTGGGGTGGGACACAGGGTCATCAAGAGATGTCCACGAAATAAACGGCATGACTAGACTGGGTTCTTCTACCCAATTTATATTTGACGTTCGTGCCCCCGGCTTTCCAGATAGCTTCATTTGAAACATTCTGTTTCGCGTAAGTGTTTCTTTAAGTGCAGCTAAGAAAATGTCTTTTTGGAAATGACCTCTAAACCAAAATCGCATCTGTACAACCATGGAGTGTGTCGGTCGATCGTCGGCGTACATATAGTGCTCAAATGCTACCATGGGATGCGTGTTGTCGTGATTGGTTTGTTTTGCCGTGGGATGCGTCATTTTGTGCATGAACCTAGGTTAGTATCAATGTGATTGAACCAATTATTTTATTCATAAGTTTCGCAAGTGTCCATTAACTATCGTTATTTTGTGGCTAATTCTTGCACGTGGTTTTTTGGCATGCTTCTGGCTTCTTCCGAGTCAGAGTTTTTCGGAAGGGCAAGATCTGGAGGTATTCATGAAGGTTATTCAAGCCATGACAAGGAATGTCATTTGTATAAAGCAAGACGACACCTTACAGAGGGCTTACGACCTCATGCTGGAGTGGGAGATTCGCCATCTTCCAGTGATTTCAGATGGTAGGCTGGTGGGTATCATAAGTGACCGTGATCTGTTGCCCCACCTGTCAAAGCGCGAGTTGGGGCGTCTTCCGAATGTGCCGGTTTTTGACATAATGTCCCGCAACGTACTCACGGTTTCTCCGGCAGATACAATTTGGCATGTGGCCAATCTTATGAGTGTCAACAAGATCGATGGGCTCCCGGTTACGGAGGACCCCGATCAGCGACTGGTTGGATTAATCACATCGATGGACTTAATTGATCTTCTAAAAGAAAAGGAAGTCCTCGACCTCTCCCAGTCGATCCCATGGACTTACAGTCTGCAGGGCTCTAATCTTGATTCGACCGTACCATGAGGATGTTTCGGCAGAATGTTGCGTACTTCAATGGGGTTTGTCGTGGAGCTTTACAGGTTTAAACTTTTTGCTGACGCGAATATTTATCAGTTCCACACAGACGCTAAAGCCCATCGCAAAGTATACGTATCCTTTTGGTATATGAAAGCCTGAGGCTTCTCCCACCAAAACAAGCCCAATCATGAGAAGGAAACTTAAGGCTAAAATTTTTATTGTTGGATGGTCATCAACGAATTGAGCAATCGCGCCACTAGCAACCAGCATAACAATCAAAGCGATCACATTCGCAGCGACCATGATGCCGAGATGCTGCGTCATTCCAACGGCGGTGATGACGCTATCGATTGAGAAAACAAGATCAATCAGCATGATTTGAATGATGACCGCGCGAAACGTTGCATACTTAGCTCCACCGGCTGCGTCGGAATGCTCGGCGCCTTCAAGCTTGTGATGAATTTCTTTGGTGGCTTTGAATAGAAGAAATAAACCGCCAGCGAGCAAGATGATTGATTTGCCTGTTACGTCGACTCCTAGAAATGAACCTATCGGAGTTGTGAGGCTTGCAATCCAGGATATGACCGATAGTAGGAGTAGTCTTGTGACTAATGCTCCCATGAGCCCGATCTTCCTCGCAGAATCTCTTTGCTCTTTTGGTAGTTTTCCAGCCAGAATAGAAATAAAGATAATGTTATCGATACCCAATACAACTTCAAGCGCCGTCAGTGTTGCAAGGCTGATGAGGTTTTCGCCGCTAAAAAGTATGCTGGTTATGTGTTCCATGAGATCTCCGGACTAGTTTAAAAAAAATCACGCCCCAGAAATTAAGATATTTTCACTATCATCACTTAGCGCCGCGAGCAAAAATCGATGGTCGCCTGTGTGATTTGCTAAATGGAGATGTGGCCAGAGAACCCTCTTTGGTCGAAAGCCAACAGCCATGCCGCAGGATTCCAGCATTAGCCGATCGTTTGCGCCGTCTCCTACGGCGACTGTGTGCGATGGATCAATGCCCAGGGACATACACCAATCGACTACGGCTTGTTTTTTTCCGTTGGCGTCGATTATATCACCTTCAACCTCGCCTTGCATCAAATCACCATTCCACGCAAATCGGTTAGATTTGAAGTCAGTAAAGCCAAGTTTTTGGGCTACTGGATTCGCGAACTCTCGGAAGCCGCCTGTGATCAAAAAAATTCGTATTCCCTTTTTGTGGCACCAGTCCGAAAGATACTGCATGCCGGGGCATAGTGTGGGTTTTATATTGGTCAGCTCCGATTTTCGAAGACCGACCAATATTTTAAGTCGAGCGCGCAACGACTCTGAAAAGTCCATTTGCCCGGACATGGCTACATCTGTCAAAGCTTCGACTTCGGCTTGTTTGCCCGCGAGCCTCGCGATTTCAACCAAAGATTCTTCCTCTATCACAGTGGCATCCATGTCAAAAAATATTGCTGTTGGAGGGATAACCTGTGCCGGAATAATTCCGGCACTTTTGCCGGAACGGATCTCATCGTAGGCTAAATTTAGATGTTTAGACTCAGGTTGATCGATTCGCCAAAACAACTGGTTATTGACAATAAAAGAACCCGTCCCGCCATGGTTTAATTTTTCCCGGGAGATGGCCCTATCACTCAGGATGACTCGCGCGGCTGGGCTCATCCGACTTTGTTCAAAATAAAGGGGAGCCAAGAATTCACTAATTCCCGGTGAGCCTCTTCCAAAAGATCGATCCAAGATGGTCGGCGTGGGCTTTTTAATAAACGCATTCCCGCCTCCTCTGGCATCATATCAGCTTTCCTGCGGTTGCATGGGTGACAAGCAGCGACCACATTCTCCCACATGGTGGTGCCACCACGACAGCGTGGCTTGACGTGATCAATAGTAATGGATTGATGGTTCATTCGGTTGCCGCAGTATTGGCAGGTGTATTGGTCACGAAGAAGTATATTTCGTCGAGTGCATCTGGAGTTCATCGTTCGGCGAAATGTCCGCACATATCGCTTAAGCCGAACGACCGATGGGAGCTTAAAAATCCGACTGACCGATCTCACAACCTCATCGTATTCGGCTAGGACCTCTGCTTTAGCTGTGACCACCAAGCACATGGCTTTTTCCCACGTAACTAAGTGAATAGGCTCGTAAGCTGCATTTAAAACCAGAGTGCGCATGTGGGGTACCTTGGGAAATTGCTCACATCTCCCATCATAGCATAATAAAAACCTGTACTGGATGAAGTGTATGGATTTTTAATTTTTTTAAAATTATTTTATGCGTTTTATTAGTTTCTGACCGTCACATTCGTGGCTATCGGGAGGCTGTATGAAGGAGCCAGCTGGGAATTTTTTGCCGGTTTAGTGGAGGATTTTTTCGTCCGACATCTCCAAGATTGTACGGCAGGAGATACACGATGACCTTTAATCGATTTAAGACTAACGCATCGAGATTTAATCTCACGGCCACTTTGCGTCGACTTTTTACGACAGAGTATTCGTCTTCTGATGAAAAGTATTTTGTAAATCTTGCCATGGAGCGCCGGCGTCGCGTAAATGGAGATATTACCATAAGGCTTGGTGTGATTTATAACATCATTTTGCCCGTGGTGAGCCAATTTGTAGCAACTTCGGAGTTACTGCCTCTGATCACTTCATTTCATTTAACGTTGCTGGCTTTGACGTTGCCAATGTTCCTTCCGCTTTTCCGCTTTAAGGCAATCATCGAAAACGTTGGACGGAAATATGTCTTGCCGTTGACGATCCTAATGCCTTCTTTGTTTTACGCATCAATCGCTGCAACAAAATTCCCAACGTTTCCTGAGCCGCGACATGCGCTACTGATGAATCATATTTACACTGTGAGCATTTTGATTATGCTGATTCATCCTGGTCATCGTTGGCAACGATTTTTATCCATGATCTTTTTGGCGGTGGTTGCATACTTTGCTTTTTATCGACATCCCGTGGGAAGTGCCATATCAGCATTTGCTTTTTTATCACTCGTGCTTTGTTACATGAACACAGTTTGGCTCGAAAATCAGAATTGCGCCATCGCAAAACGCGAGTTTGCGCTGATGATTCAGGCTGCTCCGGCAAAAATTGTTCGTCAAGCATCTCTTTCTAACGACGATTTAGGTCATGCTTTTGCTCCAACCCAACGTCACTGTGTTTGTATTAGTTCTGACTGGCGGGGGTATCAAGCTATTTCAGCATCAATAGCTCCAGAGCAGCTTGCTGCGGCACTGGGATCTTACTATGAGATGGTTGATCGCCTGTTAGCTGACAAATTTCAAGATGGGAATTATTATTCAGATTGGATCGCTGATGAGCTGTTTGTTGTTGTTTTTGCAAAAGATACTTTGGAAGAGAAAGTTCTCATAAATGCAGCTCTGTCATTTGCCAATGGCTTGATTGAAAAGAAACAGAAATTTGTCGATATCAGCGCTCTTGAAATTAATATTGATATCGGTATTTCAAGCGGTGTTTCGTTGATTGGAATGATGGGGCCTCCGGGACACCGAAAGGCCACAGCTTTAGGGGATGTCCCTGGGCAGGCGCGTCGCTTTCAGATGGCTGGTAAATATCTTCGATCGAAATTCGGTGAGTCTGATCGTGTTATATTTGGTTCAAACTCGCTTATGCAAATTACTGAGCCATTTGAGATAAAACAATTTGATCTGAGCGAAGATGAAAAAATACGAGATCTTGGAGATCGTGCGCTGTTTTATATGGAGCCAGTGATGTCAACTGTGAGGCGGGCGGTTTAACTTCGGTTTTGCTATTTATGCTCTCAAAAAAGCGTTATTTTCTCTGGCCCCCAAAGTGCTTTTACTTGCGATTTTGGAGCCACTTTTTTGATGTGATCAATCATTTGGGTCATTGCAGGCTTGTCTCCGTGATTGATGAAGATATAGCTCGGTAATTTTGTCATACGACCTAGCCAGCTTGTGATGTCCTGCCAATCTCCATGGGCCGACAGTGAACCAATTGTTGCGATCTCTGCCTCAATCGGGAACTCGACGTGATGAATTCTCAGTTTGCTCAGATTATTAGGTCGATCCTGCAGGGTTCGCCCTTTAGTACCCTCCGCTTGGTAGCCGCAAAAAAGTATCGTGTTTTCTGCGTGCGGCAAGCGTGCCTTGAGATGATGAAGAATACGCCCGCCATTCAACATGCCGGCAGCGGAGATGACGATCATAGGTCCATCTCGCATGCAAGCCATGAGAGATTCATCACTCGATATGGTAGCCTCAAATCTTGCCGGTAAGAATCTTGACTCTGGATTCTCGGCCGAGAATTCTAGTCCTTCCTTATGGTCTTCTGGATGGTCCAAAAAGACCTTGGTCGCTATTTTTGACATGGGGCTATCTAGCAGAACGGGAACTTTGGGAATCAGGCCAGCATCCTCAGCAAGTCTGATAATATAAAGTATCTCTTGCGCTCGTCCCACGGCAAACGCTGGTACAACAAGTACGCCGCCTCTTTTAAAAGTTCGCATAGCGACGTCTGAAAACTCGTGGACAACATCATTTCTGATGTGTAAGCGGTCACCATATGTTGATTCGATAATTAAAACGTCGGTTTCACTGATGGGATCTGGAGGTCGGATTGTTAAACTTCTTTCGTGTCCCAAGTCCCCGCTGAATGTAAGAATTTTTGTGCCGTTTGAGTGGGCTAATGAAAACTGAAGTATGGACGCGCCTATAATGTGGCCGGCGTTAACAAACCTTACACTTACGTCTTGAGCAAGTTGGATCCATTGATTTCGCACTAAGGGTTTGATGTGTTTTAGGACAATTTCGACATCGTCTTCAGTAAATAAAGGCAGTGCCGGCTTGTGGTTTGAGTATCCTGTTTTATTCGCGTAATTTGCAAATTCAGACTCAAGGTAAGCCGCATCTCTTAGCATCACGGGTAGGAGATCGGCAGTGCCGGTGCTGCAATATACGGGGCCCCGCCAACCTTGTCTGAAAAATCGCGGTAGGAACCCGGAGTGGTCTAGGTGTGCGTGAGTTAGAACGACAGCGTCGACTGTTTTTTCGGGTATAAGCAGCGGATCCCAGTTTTGTTGTCGGATACCCTTTGGGCCCTGAAATAAACCGCAATCAACCAACACCTGAAACCCGTCAAAGCGCACAAGGGTGCGGCTTCCTGTAACACCGCCCACCGCACCCAAAAACTCAATATTAAATGTCATTTAAACCGATCCACTCTCAGTGTAGAGCCCTCATCTTTTGACGAGATTACGCAAATCATCGAGGTTTGACTGGACATCATCGGGAATATTAGTTCCGCCTGAGCCCGAGTACTCCATAAGTATTTGCTGTTCGAGAGCATCTAATGCTCTCAATGCCGTTTTGGATTTTGGATTCGCTCTTACTGATGCTTCGAGATAGTAATCAGTCTGGGTCAGCCATGTGGAGCGCCCGATGAGGGATTCGGTTATGCCGAGTAGGTAATAAGCTTGCGCGGTATTTTCGGCCGATATTTTCTTGTTCTGCATGTAACTATTCAGCAGTCCGCTGGCGACGATGAAGTCGACGAGCGCAGTCCTATCCATGGGGTATTCCATCGACATCCGGGCATTTTGAACGATCTTATTTGCACGAGCTAGCTCCTGCTCATTTTTTGTAACCTCAGGCGCCAGTTTTTTTAGTGATGATTTCCAAGATGCGACTTCACGAGCCATAAACGTGGGTATATCGGTGCGCTTTCCTAATCCTTCCAGAGCCATGATTGCTCGTTTAGGGTCTTTCTTGACTCGAATGACGACCTTTAAATATTCAGGCAGTGTGTCCATCGCAAAAAGTTCATTAGGTTTTGGCCAAGTCTTAAACATGTCTTCCCAGGTTCCCAGAGCATCATCAAACTGGCGAAGAGCTACTTGTAATCGGGCCTTTTCGGGTGGTGAGAGTTTGTTAACACTGACGTCTTTGAAGAAGTGATCCATTCGAGGTGCGTGACCTGGATCAGGTAACTTCATATGGCAGCTCACACAGTTTTCTGAGACCTGCTGGAGAAGATATCTGGATTCGGCGAGAGCGCCTTTGTCATACCAAGTGTAAATATCTTTTATGTCCCGCGACATCGACTTCGCAATAAATCCGTAACTGCCTTCGAGCTTTTTAGTGTGTTCTACCAATGCATTTGTGCCATCTCGCATGTTCCGCAGGTCTGCAAGGATGCGGTCTCTGTTCTTAGGATCGGAAAATTCTTTATTGCTCATGCTGAGGGGTAGAACGTTAGTGAGGCTAGAAAAGATCTGAGCCATGATGCTACGAGTGGCGGCTTGTTGATTATCTGTGGGTGCCGACGACGATTTTGCGTATTGTGCAAAGCCGATAGATGACAATAGCGTGATAATTATCGCGTAAAATGAGTTGGTAAAATATTTAGGGTAACGTTTTGACATGCGAAGAGCTCCTGCCCGTTAATTGAATAGACACACGTGAATTATAGCATAAATTTTTTAGCACGACGCGTATTCGGTTAAATCATGACAGAACTAGTAAGGATTTACTAAATTCTGAAGCAGATTGCGGCAAAAGACGCACAAAGCATTCTTTTTTGTCGTTATGCAAATTAATGTGAATGTCCGAGTTTAGGATACAAATTGCATAGGAGCAAAGTCGTGGTAAGTTGAGGTGAGGATATTAAAGGAGGTTTACATGTCAGCATATGTTGTTTGGATGGATTCAGGTCACGCAAAAGTTTTTCACCTTAAGGGCGGAGAAGTGTCGGTGACAAAAGCGGTGAGGCATGACCACGACCATCATACCGCTAACAAAAATGATTCAAAGCACAAGGATAGTCCGAAGTTTTTTCGGGACGTTGCAGAGCATCTCAAAGGTTTTTCGGATCGCGTGCTATTGGTCGGTCCGGGCGTGTCCAAGAATCATTTTGTGACGTATCTAGAAAATCATCATCAAAGTGATCTTGCGCATCGCATTGTTGGTACTGAAACTATGGATCATCCAACAGATTCGCAGATCGTTGCTTTCGCGCGCAAGTATTTTCCTACCGGACTGGTTTGAGGTTTTTTCGAGGGGGAGAAGGCTCATGTTAGATCTTTCGAACGTAAAAGTAGCTGATGTCATGACAAAATCACCACGATGTATCGAGCCCCATCAGCCCGCCAAGTTGGCTTGGCAGTGGATGGATGAGTTAAAAGTCAGACATTTACCGGTGAGAGAGTCGGGCAAGATTGTGGGTATCATAAGTGAACGCGATCTGGGCCTTCTAGCATCGCCGGCTAAGGCAGGGCGTGATTTGACGTCCCAGAAGGTGGAAGACGCGATGATATCGAGTGTCTTGACAGTTTTTGAGACAGACAATGTGAAGAGTGTTGCTACTACGATGTTAACTCATAGGGTTGGGTCAGCTGTTGTCGTGGGAGCTGACGGTGGTGTGTTGGGAATTTTCACTGACTCGGACGCACTCAGGATTTTGAGCGGTCAACTCTAGTATGCGCCTCAATCAACCTTGCGATGAAGACGGCGATGTCGGCTTTGCTACTGAGATTTCGCGGCGTTCCCTTTGCGGTATCCGCCAAGAATGCAGTAGCCTTGTGATCGCTGTCGCTCACGGCGGTTAACTCGTTCGCTATCAGGGCTGTTAGTTTATATTTCGAGATGTACTCGTCTGCCAGCGTTCTGGCGCGAGCGTCACTAAGGCCGACTTCGAGTTTGAAGCCTATTTTTGCGCCGCTTTTAATTGTCACTTGATCGATTATCTTCGGCGTGGGCTTGAACGTTATTGTGAGGTTGTCATGGCCGGATTTTAGCTTTCCCATGGTTTTTTCTGATGGTTCATAGTCTAAAACAGATGCGCAGAATATGCCCCCGCAAAGACCGGAGTTTTCTGCTGTCTTGCATTCCCTGAGCATTTCTGTTGTGGTGGTGACGTGGCGAAGGCTACTGGCAGTTCGAGGTTTGTTTTCGCAGGGCCCACATACGATGAGTGTTTGAAACCCTTGACGAAACAATTCTTCTCCGATCATAGAGCCAAGTTTTCCGGAAGAATAATTTGAAATATATCGAACGTCGTCAATGTATCCTCTGGTGGTGCCCATAGTCAGAAGCACTGGTCTATTTGGTCTGGCGCCAGAATTTACAATATGGGCGACATGATCGGCGAGCACGTCTGGCTCAGGAAATTTTTGTTTGCCCTCTTCTTCTCGAGCGTTAAGACGGTGTACGTTTGGCCAGGAGCATATTTTCTGTAGATGTTCTTGCATGGCTGGAGCTGCACGTAAGCTGTCGTGCATCGCTGGGAGAAGCATCACCGGTTTTTGTTGGCCAAGAGCGGATGCAATGAGTGCTGTGCAGTGAGTATCGGTCATACCGCGAGCAATTTTTGCTAGTATATTTGATGATGCTGGTGCGACGACGACGCAATCACCTGAAGCAATGTGGCTAGTGCTACCAGTGAACCCCAAGACAGGATCTTTACCAGCAGCCCATGCGACGGCCATCGGAGTGATGAATTGCGCTCCACCTTGGGAAAGCCATACGGTGACGTCAGCTCCCAGTCGGCGTAAGGAGCGAATAAACCTAACCGATTCGACGGCCGCGATTGAGCCAGATATAACTAAATCCACGCGTTTGCCGAGAAGCGCGTTGGATGTGGGCGTTACGTGCAAGTCATGAACAGTATCGGTCATGTTTAGCCAAAGATGGGTCAAGCAACACCTAGCGTTGATATCTAGATGTTAAATTTGGGATGCTGGATCCCGTGTTTATTTGCTCTTAGACTTTGCTGTAGCGGCGGCTTGAGCCTTTTCGTTCGCATTTGGCTTGTTAAGCGGCAAGCTTGGGGCAGTTGTGCCTTTGCGTCGAACGGCATTTTTCCTATCAGCGCCAAGCTTTGCAGCCTTGCGTTCACGAATATTTGTCAGTTTGCGAGTTTTAGAGGCCATGACTTGAAGTCCTTTCTGTTCTTAACCGGCCGGCAAAATATGTCAAAAGGATCTGAATTTCAAGCTAAAATCAGGTTGTATCAGACAAGATTAAGTGAGATTTTCGAGGATGTAATAGCAAGGCATGGCCTCTGAGGGGCTAACCTTTTGCATTCCTGTGGTTACCGGTCTAAAGCCATATCGTATGAATAGCTTACGAGCGTGCTCCATCTGCGGCGTGGTTTCCAGGTAAAGTCTCTGATATCCATGTTTTTTTGATTCTTCCAGGCATCGCTTTAAAAGACGTGCGCCTATCCCGTGTCCTCGACACTCAGGTAGAACGACGAGGTCACGTATTTCGCCTAGGCCTTCGCATGGCGAAAGGCCGTGAAGTGGACCTAATCCCGCGCCGCCGATAATGAGCCCGTCGAGACGCTTGTCTTTTGCGACGATAAAGGTTGAGCTAGCCCCGCTGTAGGCGTTTTGGAAGTTGTCAAGGCGCCTAAACGTGCTGGCAAGGACCGTCCCGGCCTCCTCGTAGGCTCCGATGCCTCGACGTACCATGTCGGTAACCGTTTGTTGGTCACTTACATTCATGGGCTCGATGACGACATCTTCAACGGTCATCATTCCCAAGGCGGCTACGTTTAAACCAATATTTTGACTTGATTCATTTTGCATCAAGTAAATGACATCCCGTTGAGTTGAAAGAGTCACATTCTATCCTACCGAAAAGCACACTTTTGAGTAGGCGTTTGCGTTTCGAAGTGCGCGAATCTATATGACTTGCTAGGCCTTTGCCAGCGGTAAATTAAGGTTTCGTCATCCACTATAAATGATCAAATTAATTAGCATCTTACAAGGATCGTGGAAATTCGAAAGCCCATATAGTGCTAAGATTGTAGGCATTTGGTGTGCGTGAATAGCTTGTCCCCCAACGCCCGCGAGGCTTTTGTGAAAGACCGGTGGGTTGGAGCCTACATCTCAATGTTCAGCGTGAGATCCTGCGGCATGTTCGACCTGGTGCGAACTGTGGGGATGACCTTCTTCGTTAGCGGAAAAAGACTGCGAGGATGAGGCTTTGGATGGTAGGTGCTTTAGGGCTGCAAAACATCCGAGAAAAAATCCTCCACTCAAGCCAAAAGCAACGGCCCAGGCCATCATTTGTTTAATAGAGGTAGAAATCATAGAACCCTCCACGATCTTGGGGCCCACCATTGACGCCGCCAACTATCAGTCACGTTTGATCGGCTTCGGCAGCCTGAATGTGAATCTGAGTATAATTAATAAACCTCTAATTTTGTTGATATTTTAGGGGCATTCTGGAGGCGGGGTCTCCATGTTCGGCACCATGGCACCAGTGCTGGCATTCATGATGACTGTGGCGCTCGCGCCGCATGCTTCACCGTAAATGGCGTACCAAGGGTAGCTCCACATGTCAGGGTGAAGATGACGGTAGACTTTGACGCCCTGGCTGTACTTGAAGGTTTTATAGCGTTGTTGGCTGATTGTGATGGCTTGCTTGATGGATACGCGTATTTTGTCGAAGGTGCCGATCTCTCCCATCGGGGTGCTTTCCATCAAGTTGCTGCCGATATCCCTAAATTTTTTCAGTTCTGTGCTGATGAGAAAACCGCAAGGACCATTCATCGGCATCGGTTTTGCCGTAACGACCGGATAGCCATCATTGTTGTTATCGCCTTTATCGGCGAAATAATAGACTTCTACGGCCATGCCGGCGCACGCCGCGTCCGAGTCCGGTTCTTTTAGCATTAAGGCCCATAATTGCTTGTCTTTAAGTTCGTCCGTCACAACATTTTTTAAGTGAGACTTTAGGGTGGTGACGTCATAATCTTTCACAGGTAGCGCTTTGTTCATATTGTCTGACATGGCCTGACTCGTTGAGGCAAGATTGGCTTCTTTACCGGTGGTCGTTTTACATGCGGGAAGTGCGGCAAGTGTAAAAAGCCAAATGATCCCAACGCGTGAGACGAGGGCATTCGTACGTAGGTTGTAGTTCATGGCGGACGGTCTCCTTTTCATACTCGAAGCTCAAGAAATTCTTTGCGGCTTTCATCGAAGTTCGCTTAAGCCGGCAGATCAATTGGCGTATCGGATGGAATCAAGGTGAGTTTGAAGGGCGTAGGGGGAGAGTTTGTGATCTTGTATAAGCTAAACCCCAAATATTGCTTGATGTATTAGCTTTTTAGGGTACACTGCCAACCTGGATTTTTGAGCCCAGTTGGGAGGAACGCGATGTTTTGTGAAGGTTTTCGCCTGAGTATTTGTAGATTTTTGCACCGAAAAATTTCTGACGTTCGGCTAAGTGCCGCGCTGTTAGCTTTCTCGTGTGTTGTTACGACTCAGTTTATTCCAGAGACCGCTCGTGCGGCAGATGTGACTTTTTTGTCTGGTATCTATGAAAAATCCAGCGCAAAAGTTGATGGGTCCTCCAAGGGCTCAACGAGCACGGTCAGTCTGGGGGGACGTTTTTCGGATGATCTAACGACAGAGACGGCATGGGTCGCAGAAGGTGATCTCAGATTGATAAGTTACTCAGTTACGGGTGGTGGTCCAACGCCTGATAATGCTTTGGGTTTGAAAATTGGCGGGGGTTCTCGTTTTTACTTTAAGCCAATCGTTGAGGCGGTCGTACCTTACGCGACTGGAATTGTAACCTTGCGAAGTGAGAAGAGCGTGCAGTGGCTATCCAACGGTTATAAGGAAACCACGAAAAGTGGTCTCTATTACGGAGCTAATGCGGGTATTCGGGCTGGTCTCGGTAGTAATTTCTTTGTCGAGCTTGAGTTTGATTTCTTTGAGAGCCCTTTGTTTGCTGTTACCAAGACCGAGACAGTGTCTACAAATGCAGGCGTGACGGCTACCAGTAAGGATGAAACCACAGAGACGTCGCTTTTTGCAAAGTCTTCTGTGAAGTTTGATGAGGCCAAGGTAGGTATAGGGATGCTGCTCTGAAGTGTGAGGGTCGTCTCCTAACGTAAATATTAAAACTTTAATTTTATAGTTAAAAAAGGGATCATAAGTATGCGTAAGAATCGTCCGCCTCGAAATCGCAAAAAAACCGCTAAATATCGTGCAAAAAAGAAAATCGCCCGTCGCCGTAAGGTTATCAAGAGCGTGCCTGGCAAACGTGCTGGTTTGACGACTCGTCGTGGTTACAAAAAGTAAAAATTTTTAATTTTTGTTAGATCACTTTTGGATGTGGGAAATTTTCGAGCGAGTTGTGCGTCGTAGCATAACTCGCTCTTGACATGATAGTCACATCAACCGCATGTGAGGCTCTTTGCATGAAAATAGGAATTTGCACAGGTGGTGGAGACTGTCCCGGGCTTAATGCTGTTATTCGTGCGGTGACTAGACACGCAATTTTAAACCATGGCATGGATGTTCTTGGTATAGAATGTAGCATCAATGGGCTTTTAAGCGACCCACCTGCCGTAAGGCCTTTAAATTTACGAGATGTTGCTGGCATCATCGATTTGGGCGGTACGATACTTGGTACGTCCAATAAGGGGAGTCCTTTTAAGGATCCTGCTTCCGGTGATGCTGCAAAGAAAAAAGCATTTGAGACTTGGAAAAAGCTGGGACTTGATTGCCTACTTGTGGTGGGTGGTGACGGCACTCAAAGAATGGCTTTGCAGTTGCATGATACCGGTATGCCCATCATAGGTATCCCTAAGACAATTGATAATGATTATGAGGCCACGGACATATCCATCGGCTTTATGACTGCCGTTGATGTGGCGTCAGAAGCGATTTCTCGACTACATTCCACTGCTGAAGCCCACAGCCGTGTCATGGTTGCTGAGGTCATGGGTCGAGATGCCGGATTTATCGCCCTACATGCAGGTCTAGCGTCTGCAGCAAATGTCATTTTGATTCCGGAAATTCCTTTTGATTTTGATGTGATCGTGCAGGCCATGGAGAGCCGCAAGAAACGCGGGCGAAATTTTTCCGTGATCGTAGTTGCCGAGGGCGCTCGAGAGATTGGTAAAGAGCCGGCGTTCAGGTCATCTGCAAGTGGAACGATGCACCTTGGAGGTATAGCCGATGAGGTTGCCCGTCAAATTCATGAGCGAACGGGCATGGATTCAAGAGTGACAGTTCTTGGACACATTCAGCGCGGCGGGTCCCCTGGGACGGTCGACCGTATATTGGCTACCGCCTTTGGAGTTCACGCCGTAGATCTCGCCGCACAAAAAAAATACGGTCGAGTCGTTGGATATCGTCAGGGCAAGATTTCCGATATTGGTTACGAGGAGTTTACTGAGGGTACTCGTGCGATAGCGCTCACAAATCCATACCTGCATGCAGCCGAATCAATCGGAATCTGTCTTGGGCGCTAATGACAAAATCGATAGTTTAATTATGGTTTTTTTGGTTTTTGGGGTTCAAGAGCTAGCGCTTTGATGATGTTTTCATAGGCCGGCGGAAACGGCTCATGGCTGGATATAAATACAACGCGTTTGGTATGAGGGTTGCCACTAAAGGCGTGAATGTATTCGTAGTTAACGCCGTCAAATGCAGCCGGAGTAAGGTGCCCAAGTTTTTCAGCAGCATCAAACGTAGGCTTGCTACTCATAAATTGTGTTCGAGATATTTCTGATTCTTTGCATTTATCTTGTCCTTGATCAATAAAGCAGAATTTATATTGATCCTTATTGCCTAGACGGGATTTTATAATCCACCGCTGACCGTTGTGACCCATAGGGCCCTCTGAAAAGAGAGCCCATCCTTCAGCCTTTGGGCCAGCTTTTGCCAAATGCCTAGCAAACTCCTCTTGAAATCCCACTTGGACCCTGCCCGGCTCTGAAGGCTTAAGTTGTTTGGGCTCCGCTTTTGTGCCTGGAGGGTCTTTTTTTGCTATCAACTCTGGGGCCTTTTTAGCGGCCATATCCGATGAGGCTGTGGTGACGTCCGTGGCAACTGGTTCAGCAGGCGAGGCTCCGTGTAAGGACGAGCAAGACAACGTCTCTAGAATCATGAGAAAGGATAGAAACGGTATGAACTTGGTCAATTTCCGGATGCGTGCCATGCAGAAAATCCTCGCTATTACTGTCAAATTTTATTTTTCGCTACAAAACTTAATGCTCTTTATGATCCGTGGAAGCTGTGAATTGTCTGACACGATATCCACGTATCGAAACTTCTTCATCCAAGCGGCCTTTGCATACTCCATGTCAGCTTGAAAGCGGCAGTCTTCCTTGTTGGTCGTCCGATTGCGCGCGCAGACGGGAATCATGCCTGCAACGGTTGTCGACCCTTTCAGATTTGGTTCGGGCTCTAGAGTCCATTGGCACTTTTTCTTACCCTCAGGGTCACAACCTGTGATTAGAAATACCAACGCTGCTGTCAGGCTGATCCCAAGCAATCTATTTGAGTGCTTACGTCGCAATACGAGTTCCTCTCCCGTGCTCAATCAGCTATATTATGCCAAATAAAGGCAAATAGATCGAGCCATTGTCCAATTTATTGATTATTTGCGAATACTACGGTCGGGAGCGGGTTTCAAAGATTGAGCGATGTAATCCCAAAAGTTGAAGAGTATTTGTCGCGTTTTGAGCGACTTTCAAAATCTGTGACAGCCAGTTACCGGGTGGAAACCATAGCACCCCAGGTGTTCGTGATTCACCCAAGCACGGAACCGACCGGGGGGCGCAATTCCAAGCCCGCTAAAGATGTCGCGATAACCATTAGCGCAATGATCCATGGTGTGGAGGTCGCAGGACTTGCCGTCATTGTAGAGCTACTTGAGCTCGTAACAAGGGGGGTTATCATCATCGAAGCCCCACTTGGCATCGCCCTGGGAAATGTTAAAGCTGCATTGGCTGGCGTCAGGTTTTTAGAGCGCGATCTCAATCGATCGTTTGGTCGAGACGCGGCAGTGCTACTAGAGGAGAAACGAGCCGATGAGCTCGAGCATTTGTTCACAAGGTCATATCGTTTGTTAGACATACACCAGGTGAAGCTAAAAATTGATCGACCGTTCTGGATATTTCCCTATACGAAACATGGATTTCAATTCGCTCGTGCCGTGGCGCCGGATGTATCAGTCATAACACATTGGGGGCGGGGGTTTTCCCTGGACGGTCAATGTAGTGATGAGTGGGTCAACGGCCAGGGGGGCGCCGGAGTCACCATTGAGTTGGGACAGAACGGTTTTGATCCAGTACAAATCGAGCATGGGGTGCGCGTCTGTTCAAGGGCGATCAGTCTATCGACCACAGAGACTTTTGGACATTCGGTCCCAAAAGAGGTCTCAGTTCAAACAGCTCCGATTTACACATGGGGTGAAATCATCCCATACCCGAAGACCGGACAACCGGTCTTGAATCCGGGCTGGCATAATTTCAGTTCTGTCAAAGCAGGTGAAGTCTTGGGACTGTTCAATGGTTCTGAGATAAAAGCCAGCGCATCCGGGCCCGTACTTTTCCCAAAATATCCTGATCCGAGGCCAGATGGTACTTATGGTGATACGCCACCTGCAGCAGAGCTCATCAGGATTCTTCGTGAAATTTCTGAAGATGAACTGCCGAAGTAAGCTAACTGGTTGGATGAACTAATTTATGAACGTGTTCGCAACCGCGTTTTTTGGGTCGGTATCATCCCTTGTGGCTGTTCTGGGTGCAAGCGGTCTAGTAATAGCTTTAATGCGCCCTAGGTCGACCTTGGATGGCGTAGCAAAATTTTATCTAGTTATCGCTGTTCTTGCGTCCCTGCTGAGTCTGAATATTTGGTGGCCTATGTTGTGGCTGGCCGAAGTTGTTTGGGCGACGCTTGTAGTAGGCTGCCTGTTTTTACTGGCAAGATGTCGCCTAGTGGTGCCTCTGTTTTTAAAAGATTACTTCGAGGCGGCATTCACGATCAGGCTGCTTTTTTTTATTTTGCTCGTGGTGTTACTGACGGATGCTCTTGCCGCGGGTCTTCCATTATATCGTTACGATCAGTGGTCCTATAGTCTGATTATTAGCAAATGGATCGCTCACCTGGGGACGCTTGCGCCCCCTGTCACGGATGATCATATATTTTTCACCGGAATCTATGAGTATTTGGGGCTCTTGGCCAGATTTCTAAGCACGAGTGATGCGTTTCAACAAGGGTTTCAGAATTCCTTGTCTTTTTGGCTCGTGGCTTTGCCGGCAGCTGTTCTTAGTTTGGAATCAAAAAATACATCTCTAAAACACGTAACAGCGGCCGCGGCTTTCATCGCAATTGTGGTGTTCGGAACGGGTGATCACCAAGGTCTTGTCAACGCAAAGCCTGATTTTGTGAACATGATGATCGCATGTTGCTTGATGCTTTCCTTATTTAGGCGTGATTCTGAGCAAAAGATTACGCCAGAGTTGATCGGTGCGTTGTACGTTATCGGACTGGCATTTAAGTTCACATGGGTTCATTTCATCCTGGCCTCCGCTCCCGTGGTCATCGGCGATTTAATCGTTGGTTCTCGTAGATCGACCAGACCGGTCTCTTCGGCTTTGAAGGGGCTAGCCAGTATATGTTGGGGCGCGGTACTTGCCCTCCCAATATTGAGCCCTGTCTTGATCAAAAATTTCTTGATTTTCGCAAATCCGTTCCATCCAGCACAGACACCACTAGGCTCTAGTGTCATCTCGAATGACCGCATGGCTGCATACTGGAAATATATAATGGACAAACCCGATAGTGTGTCTGGTTTTATTGATAACCTTCTGACTACTATAAATACAATTCCAGTTCGGCTTCAAATTACGTTGCCAGTGATCATGGTGCTTTTAGGGGCGTTACTCTGGCAGGCTAGATCTGCAGTTCAGCAAAGATCGGGTCTTAAAAGAATCTGGGCTCTGATTATAGTTTTGTTGCTTTACATCCTTACATGGGGGTTTTTTTACACTGGGAAAACCTCTGATCGGTTTGTGTCTCCGCTGCACGGGATGATGTTGGCATTGATTCTTGTTGTCTGGTCTCGGGTGAGGTTCAGCACGCTGTTAATATTGTTGACGGTCACGCCAGCGTTGATGGTTAGTCAGTTCGAAGTCAGCTTGTATGAAATCAGTTTGTCATTTTCTAGAAACACCGCCGAGTTTCATGATGCTTTCAAAAGTTCCCCCTCTGCTGGCAATAAGAATTTGCGTGCTATTGCAAGTCATCGTGCGGCAAACTATCCCGACGCTAGGTTTAACCAGTCCGTTCTCATGTCGGATTTTTTCTATTCGTTTTATGGAGCAAGCCAGAACTACCCGGCTAATGCTGCTATTGCGTGGTGGACTCTTTCCTCTAACGGCATAGATCCAGATCAGGGGTGTGCTAAGGATTTATTTAAAAAGCGAGATATTCGCTACGTGCTGGCTGTCGTTGATCCTAGTCTTTCATCGTGGCCAGCCGCGGTATCTAGAATGGTTGGATCTATGATGGAGATCCCAATCGAACGTGGAAAGCTATGGTATGTGCACGACTTTGAACAATTGAAATGTAACCAAAATGGGGACACCCGACTGATTGAGTATTGATTGATCAGGATGGAACCCTAACGCCTGAGTGCTCGCTGCATGGACCTGTTAGCCTCTCGCTCTTTCGTGGACGCCCGTTTATCGTGAAGTTTTTTGCCCTTGGCAAGGGCGATCTCGACTTTTACACGCTGGCCTCTAAGGTATATTTTGGTTGCAACGCAAGTCATTCCTTCAGCCTCAATGGCCCTTTGGATTTTTCCGATTTCTTTTTTGTTCAGCAAAAGTTGGCGAGGTCTTTTCTCGTCGTGATTCATGATATTACCGTGTGTATAGTGACTGATATGCACGTCTCGCAGCGTAGCAACAAATGCATCGATGTCCACCCAGCCATCAGTCAAATTACACTTACCGTCCCGTAGGCTTTTAACCTCAGTGCCGGTTAAAGCGATCCCAGCCTCCCACGATTCGCCAATGGTAAAATCGTGATAAGCGCGGCGATTCGAGGCGATAATTTTTATTCCTGGTCCAGCCATGTCTTTGACTTTAGAGCAATCATCCTAAATTAGCAAAGAAACTTCACGCGCCGTCAGAACTGCAGTCTGCAGCATTGGCTTATTGGCGATCTGAGCGCAAATGTACTTGTAATACCTGTAAAGCAGCCGGTGTAATCCCGCTGATGCGACTGGCTTGTCCTAGTGTCATGGGGCGAAAACGCGTGAGTTTTTCCCCGACTTCAAACGATAGGCCAGGGATTGATTTGAAGTTCATATCGGGGGGAATGAGAACCTTGTCCAGATACTGGGAGTCCTTTATGGCTCGCTGCTCCCGAGCGATATAACCTTCATATTTTATCTCGATGGCCACGCGCCGTACGATGTGGCGCGGATACTCTTGCAGTCTTGGGACGAGCTCGATGAGAGTGTCCACATCAAAGTCTGGGCGTCTTAAGAGGGTGTCAAGCTTCGTACCCGAGTTGTCATTTCCAACGTATAGTGATTGTGGCATTTCAGCCTCACCAAACGTCTTGGTTTTGACAAATTGGGTTATCTCGCGGATCAGTTTCTGGCGATCCGAGAAAAGCTTGTAGTCATCATCTGACACGAGTCCGAGTGTTCGTCCTATGTCTGTCAAACGTGAGTCAGCGTTATCTTCTCTCAAGTAAAGTCTGTGTTCGGCTCGGGACGTAAACATGCGGTAGGGTTCTTGTGTGCCTTTGGTGATGAGATCGTCGATCAAAACGCCAATATAAGCCTCGCTGCGTCCAAGAACGAAAGGGTCTTTACCAGCGACTTTGCGCGCTGCGTTAATGCCAGCTATGAGGCCTTGGGCTGCTGCCTCTTCGTAGCCGGTGGTACCGTTGATTTGGCCTGCTAGAAATAAACTAGGACATTTTTTGACTTCTAACGACGCATTAAGCTCCGTCGGATCAACAAAGTCATACTCGATCGCGTAACCTGGGCGGATGATCTCGGCTTTTTCAAGTCCACGCACCGTTCTGACGAACTTCATCTGAGCTTCCAGAGGCAGTGATGTTGATAGACCGTTGGGGTAGACTTCCACGGTATCATAGCCTTGCGGCTCCAGAAATATTTGATGGCTATCGCGATCGGCAAATTTGACAACCTTATCTTCAATGCTTGGACAATAGCGAGGTCCAATGCCTTGGATGACGCCGCTGTAAAGAGGCGACATGTGCATGTAGTCGCGAATGACCTGGTGAGTCGAAGCGTTTGTGTGGGTTATGTAGCAGGGTATGAGCTTTTGTTTGATGCGATCATTGCTAAAGCTAAAAGGGATAATATCGGTATCTGAATCTTGCCTATCAAGTATGTCCCAGTTAATGGTTCTGGCATCAAGTCTTGGCGTGGTACCTGTTTTTAGCCTACCAACCCTAAGTCCAGTAGATTTTATGAACTCAGCAAGCCCAATACTCGGCGCATCCCCGGCTCGGCCGGCACTGATTCGTTGATCACCGATATGAATGAGACCATTCAAAAAAGTTCCTGCGGTGATAACGACTGATCGGCCGTAAAATTTTCCAAATAGTTTGGTCTCAACACCGAGCACTCTTGATAGCTCACCGTCATTTTCTACAATAAGACCTTCCACGCAGTCCTGCTTGATCGCAAGTCCTGCCGTGTTTTCAAGTTTGTGTTTCATGTAGCGGCGGTAAAGATCCATATCCGCTTGAGCCCTCGACGACCAGATGGCTGGACCTTTCTTGCGATTGAGAACCCGGTATTGAATGCCAGTTTCATCGATCGCCTTTCCCATCTCGCCGCCGAGCGCGTCAATTTCTTTGACTAGATGTCCTTTGGCTGTACCACCAATGGCAGGGTTGCAGCTCATGGCTCCTATGCGCTCTACGTTTTGTGTAATAAGTAACGTTTTAGCACCCATGCGTGCCGCGCTTAGAGCGGCCTCACAGCCGGCGTGCCCACCACCTATGACGATGACATCAAGCGATAGGTCGTCATTTGAGAGCATATTATTTGCAAAACGTGGCTGCGTGTCAGGCATGATTGTCTAGAGCCCCAGACTGAGGTTGTCTCTTCAACGGATATTCTGTTTAGAAAAATGGTTTTAGGCAGTTTTCTAATAGAATCCGGCCCCTATCTAATGGAGATCAGTATTAATTTCAAGCGAATTTGATGGACCCAAGCTTTGGAAATTTGAATTTTAGAATTGTGATTTCAGTGAGTTAGATCTATCCAGAGGCACTGTTTAAGTGACTCTTTAGAAGGTTTTCGTGCTACTGACACTGATCCTTTTCGGTTCGAGTGCGCCAACCCATCGACTTGAGGTCGCCAGCCTCGCAGCCATTTCGTGCCGTATAACACTGCCCGGTTTTTTCATTAAACATGTCAGTAAGTGACATCGTGCACATGCGACCGCCCTTGTCGCAAGTGCCCGTTATGGGGTTATAGACCTGGGAGTTTGGGCATTGGCATTGGGTGGATTTGCCAAACTCGTTGATGGAGCGGACGCACTGACGACCTGCCTGCGTGTTCTGGGCCGTTTCGGTTGGTTTACTGGCGACGGCCGGCTGAGCTTCTTGTACTGGCGAGTTTTTTTGAGTCGCTTCTTGGGTCAAGGATGTGCAAGCGAACAAGAACATCAATTGAAGCATCGCAGTCGTTGCAATCTTGAACATGCCTTAAATTCTCCAAATTTCTCTAAGAGTATTCGTTTGATGATGGTTCGATTTTAACCGGCATTGGGATCAGGCTCAAGGTGACTTTGACAATAATATTTGGTTCGCTGCGGCGGGGAGGGTATAATTACGGACTAGACGATTTTATATTACAGCCCATTGGAGGTCGATCATGCGTCTCTTGACCAGTTCGTTATTAGGTGTTTTTTTGGCTTTCACGGCTTGTAAAACGACATCTGACGAGGCGTCCTTGCGCGAGTCAGCCAATCCTGATTTTGAGCCCAATCAAAAATGGCGCATAGAGAAGACCGTCAATGACGCGGCATCCGCTGTGAACGCCGCCCTTCGTCTCAAGGGCCGTGATGGTGCACTTCTAGTAACGCCAGAACTTGTGTCGAAAACAAAATGTGTTGTTGCCATGCAAGTGGATCGGGGCGCTCTTTTGCTGGGCGGAAGTGGCGGCGAGGGTTTAATGTCATGCCGAAGTGGTTCTGGTTGGAGCGCTCCATCCTTTCTGCAAACCGGTGGATTTGATCTAGGAGCTGGCATCGGATGGGAACGTTTGCAAACCGTTGTGTTTGTTGCCGACCAAAATCTCGCAACCAGTTGGCAGCAAAACGGATCATTCAGTGTCGGCACTTATGCCAAAGCTATCGCAGCTGACGCCGCGGTAGCTCTAAAGTCTGCCGATCAATTCGGTTTGGCGGTCGTACAAGCATCAAACGGTGGACTATTTGCTGGGGTCGGCGTGAGTTTTAACTCGCTCAATCACGCGCAGGAGATGCGAAACCAGCCGGTTTACGGTGATTTGTTGGGTGGCGGTACTCCCGAGGACGGTTATGGCCGCAAATGTAGCACTTACATCCTGCCTGGGCGACGCAACGGCTGTATCTTCGAATGGGAGCGCCGAACTAACAAGAAAGCTAAAGCAGTGACGTCAGCCGAAGTTCTACAAACTCCAGCTGACAATGCACCGATGATTACGAAGCCTTTTAACGATCAGTTGCGACAGATCAACTGAGGCCAATGTTAACTTATAGGGATGTTTGCAGAGGCACTGCAAACTCGCTCATGATCCCGTAGTGATCGGACAGAGGTGCTACGAGCTGCTTGTTGTTGTATGTAAGATTGTAAGTCTCGTGCATCGCTGTACCTGTTTTAATAACTTTCGTATTAGCGCCAGAGAATAACACGTAGTCGTACCTGGCATTCGGCTCAGGGTCGTAGATGCTACCGTTGCGCGATCCGAAGAGACCGTTGGCTATCAGAGCGTTGTTTTCGTTGTCCCATGTATCACAGGTGTGCTTGCACTCTGGTCTGACATGTGCGAACGGGTCGTCGAAGACTTGACGGACTTTATCGTAGAAACCATTGGCCCGGTTGCTGTCAAACCCACCCATCGCTCTGTCCCATACGAACGGAGCTGTATTCAAGTCGGCGCCAAGTATTTTTAAATTAGCCTTCGACGTGCGAGACCACTCGGTGAGCTGGCGAATTTGAGCCAAGAGAATGTCCTTTTCTGAATAGTTATAGTCATGCTGATTGGCATCCCACGGAAGAAAACTGGTATGTGCATTATAAACTTCGACCTTACCAATTCCGTTAATGTCGAATGGGACTCTTAAGACACCTTTATTGGCATAATTGTCGAATCCTGCATTTTCCTTCCAGGCTTGGAACTCGGGGCTCCCCGCTGGTTTGATGTTGTTCTTTGCGAAAATCATCAGGCCGTTACCTAAAAAGAATGGGGGAACCATACTTTTGGTTTCCATCTGATAAGCCTTGTAGCCCTTTGCCTGCATGGCAGTGGTCAGGGATTGCTTTGACTTATCGGTCCAGACTTCCTGTAGAATGATGATGTCAGCGCCTGTGCGTGCTAACGCGTCAGGCAAAAAATAAAGACGTTGATCAGATGTTGCCATGGCAAGATTGTCGGCCGGCAACAAGTACGTGTTGTAGGATAGGACCTTCAAATTGAGGTGTGGGGTTTGATCCGTTTGGGCTTGTGTGTTCCCCGAGGGGATAGTCACGTTGCCACGGTCGTCATTTTTTTTCTTCGAACCGTTGGCACCACAGCCAGCGGTCAAAAATAACGTGGAGGCAATTAGGGCGCTCCAAAAGTTAGTGTTTCTGTTTATCACGTTTACCTCCAGCTTCAGCGGCACCGTCTGCTCTGAGATAATGAGGTCAGAGGGGCCAGGGCCAACCCCGAGGGGAGTCAGCTTCAAATTTGACTCGGATTCTATTAAAAACTTTTAAAAAAGTCAACATATTTTATCATATTTTAACGCTTATTTTAAAGATAGCGCTTTAAAATTAGGCACTTCCTTATCCCTGGTAGTTAAGGTATCCAGACCTTGATATGACGGATGATTTACTCAATTTTAGCGATACGTGGCGTAGCCTGGGTGGCCCGGTGGGGGAGCCCCATGCAGGATTAAGGGCAGATGTTTACCTGGCTCGGCTCTATCCCTTTCTTACACGTAGCGGCTGGCAGCGGAGAATGGATGATGGTCAAGTCTTAATTAATCGCCAAGTCGTGAAGCCCCATTACAAGCTAAAGCCTATGGATCTCGTGCATTACTACCATCCAGAGGTGGAAGAGCCAGACGTCGACTCCGATATCAGGATTCTTTGGCAAAATGGTGCCGTCATGGCCGTTCATAAGCCTGGTAATTTGCCTATGCATGAAAATGGAGCTTATCGAAAGCACACGTTTGCTCATATTTTGCGAGAGAGAGTTGGGCCTGAGTGGTCCGCCGTCCACCGACTTGATCGGGAGACCAGTGGAATCGTATTGTGCGGTGCGACCCATCATGTGCGGCAGCAGCTAGCTGATGATTTTGAAGCAAAGAAAATCCAAAAAGAATATCGACTTATTGTTTCTGGGATACCCGGTGCTGATAGGTGGACGGTTGATGCGCCACTGGGGGATTTAGCGTCTAGTAAAATTAGAATTAAGAAATGGGTCGTGGATGGTGGTCTGCCAGCTCAGACCGAATTTGTTGTTGAAGGGGCAAAGCAAGGATCTCTAGGGCCATCGGCCTTGCTTCGTGCCTTTCCGAAAACAGGACGGACAAATCAGATTCGAATTCACGCGGCGTACTCGGGCCACTGGATTATCGGAGATAAGCTCTATCACCCGAATGAAGACGTTTTTTTAGATTATTGGGAAACCAAGAAAACGACCGAGTTTTGCATAAGTCAGACGGGATTTCGCCGATGCTGTCTCCACGCTGCAGCCTTGGACTTTACCCATCCTGAAAGTGGTGTTCGTTGCCGCGTTGATGCGCCGATGGCCGACGACATGGCCGCATTTTGGGAGAGTAAATGACTGTGAACCGGTCGCGTTCACTAAGGGTTTTCC
>Ga0315900_10000233_pt1 | contig 98585 bp, 114 predicted proteins | sample LakEriMetagenome_FD_203521 | JGI IMG/M metagenome (GOLD analysis project Ga0315900, IMG submission 203521) | Freshwater fungal communities from buoy surface, Lake Erie, Ohio, United States - Buoy 12 MA114 | ecosystem: Environmental > Aquatic > Freshwater > Lake > Lake biofilm | place: USA... | reverse complement strand
AAAAAAATGAGTACGATAGAACTTTTGCTACTTACTTTTTCGGGCGAACATTTGAACGAGGACGGTTTAATTGACAATCCTAGCGTCTCTATTAAGCTACTAGAACTAATTTATGCTTCCAGAAGTGTATCTGAAGTAAAAGGATTCAATTCTGGAGCACTAGCCAAATTTATTGAAGAACTCCGTTTATTTCAACTAACGCCGGGAAAAGTTACAGATTGGAGGGTGTTTAAAGAAACACCTATAACAGTAGAATTAATTAAAAAATACCCACAAATCGGTTGGAATATGTCTGCTGTATCTAGGATTATAGATTGGAAAGATATAGTTAAAAACCCAGACATGAGATGGCATTCGGATAAATATAAAAATCCGAGCCTAACATTAGACATTATTATTAATAATCCTAACTATCCGTGGGATTTTGATAGCATTTCAGCTAATCCTAACTTGACATGGGATTTTGTACTATCTCGCCCAAGAGAGAAATGGAACTTGTACTATTTACACAAAAATAAGTGTGTTACACCTGAAATAGTTAATAGTGGTAGAAATCCAGTAATCGCGTTTTGGAACTGGAATTATCTATGTGAAAATCCAAACTTCACGTTTGATATATTGAGTAAAGCTGATCTTCAAACTTCCGGTATAGTAGCTCTCTCTAAGAATCCCAACGTAACACCTGAAATAATAGAAGACAATCCAGAATTTCCTTGGGACTGGGAGGCTATTTCGCAAAATCCTAGTATAACATATGAATTTATAATGCGACATGAAGGTCTTATTTCACCATATGCTCTATGCTCTAACACATTCTCTTTGCATTAATACAAAAAACTCTTGAAAAGAAATCCGATTAACCAGGGCGAATTCCATTATAATCTCCAGGTTCCCAAAATCCATAATTTACTCCGTCCATCAAATAGCAAATACATTTTTTAGCATGACATATAGGGCAGCAACAAATATAATTGGTGTTCTTGTGCGTAATACACGGCCGGCATTCTTTATGCTTTTCTTGCCAAGCCTTCTTTTTTCTATCCATTTCCATCTTGTGATCGACCCAATTGCTCATGTTTTTCGTGTTTTTCGCAAATATGTTTGCGAAAAGTGTATTCGTGAAGGGTAAATATATTTACAAAGGATGAATATATCCACGAAGACAATCAATTTTAGTAAATTTGAAATCCCCCACAAAAGAAAATGAAAAAGTACGCCGGTTTTGGTTTTGTCGTGGGTTCCGTAGGAGCGGTTTGTTATAGCGTGGATCGTTCTGTCAACGATTTAATAAAAGGCAGACCGCGTTATGCTGACAGTTATACATATAAGTATCTGTCTAGATATGCTAATTACAAAAAATATTTACACGATAAACCAATAGTTGATGAAATTATAATGAGCGAAAACAAGATGTCTCATGAATCGAAAATGTATAAATTAGATTCTTGTCTATTGAGTGGCAAAGATTTCAATATAATATTTCCCGATTCAATTAAAAAGAAATATTTGTATGATAATTATAAACACTTTGGTATGAATTACGAGACGGGAGTAGCCACTGGTAATCTGATCACTAATAACCAAGCTATGCTTCCAATGAAAAAATTACTACGAGGAGGGATGCATTTCTTTAATAGATCTGCAAAATATTATCCATTTGGCGATCTGCAGGGATATAAATATGAAGCTAAAGTGGCAATTCCTGATTCAGCGTATGTATACATTTCAAATAACGGATGTAAAACTGACCAATTCTATTTAGCAGAATCTAATATTTTCTGAAATTGAGCACTTTCTTTTTTGTATCATTTATCCTTTTCTGCACGAGTGTATAAAAAATATGTGCGACAGCTCAAAATATATACGAAAAGATTATTCCGACTTTAGCGCGGATCGGGAAAGATTATGTGGAATTGGATACGAATGGGTGAAATTAGATAGTTCTGGTAATAAAATATGGCGAACTTGTTATTCATTTTTTCTTGTACTAGTACAAGAAGATACCAGAGCGGCTCCTGGACATCCTTTTGAACGTGTCAAAAAAGAATAGGAATATATTAGTCCTTCGTAGATATATCTACGAATAGATCCAATATTTAATGATATCACTTATATTTTTTTGAATAGGAGTGCATAGTAAATACGATATACCCCAGTGAGAAACTAGATGGCTTGTTGTGAAGGCCGCACTTCCCATGAAAAATGCCGCAAAGATAAATAAGGAACCTGAACTAGGATCTTTTTTCTGTTGTTTAGTTGCCTATAAGTAAACTAGTGCATTCAAAGTAGCTGTAGTTCCTACTACTCCGGCGCTATAGTAAGTACCAACTTTATACAAAGGTGCATGATATCTTCTACTTATATAATTGCAAGAAGTAGCTGATATAAAAGATAATAGTGTCGGTAGAACGATGAATATTTTATCACCTTCCATTTTTTCCTTGTGTTTTTCACGAATATATTCGTGAAGGGTAAATGTATTCACAGAGATAATCAATTTTTTGTCGACTTAAAATTCTGCCACATATATATCAATCCCCAATAAGCAATCAAATGACTCGTCGTAAATGCAGCAATACCTGCGAAAATTGTGCTAAAAACTAGTACAAATGCAGGGTAAGTGGAATCATACACGCCTCCTGACAAAAATAAATAGATGGATGCGTCGACCGCGAGCATAATAATATTTATCAAAATACTATATATCACGCCAATTTTGTATAAAGATATACCAAAAATACTGCTAACACAACTACAAATAATAAAAGGTATCACAGACAATAAAGCCGAGAAAAATAATAGTAGTGTATCTAATTCCATTTTAATTATGATTGAAACGTATTTTCTCTGTTATTAAATGTCTCATAATATGTTTCAGCGATCGCTTTTTTCAGAAGTTTTGTAGATATATCTTTACTATTTTCTGTTTTATTATTGGCTTTTGTATTTGGTGTACTGTGTTCTCAAATACCCCTCTTTTCATATTCGCAAATAATATGTAAAAAAAGAATATTATTCTAATTGATTTATTTGAATTTAATACTTTCAAATTTTTTGGCGTTCCAGAGATCTCCCATATCTTTTGCGAATACTTCAACTTTATCCGGTGTAATATCCAATGCGACCCAGGCTACAAAGTTTTCAATTTGTCTGCCCAATATAGAACTTGGTTTTTCACAAAGCACTTTATACTTTTTAGCAATTCTGTTGTATTTTTTATTGAACCCCCACAAATGATATTTTTCTCTTTCGAATTTATCGTAGCACTCTTTTATTTTGCATAATTTTCTCATGGGGACTTCAAGAACGAATACTCTTGCGTCGGAATTAGTTTCGTCTATAAAATCCCAATAGGAATCTATAACATCCGACTCCTTCTTTCCTGTTATTATGATACGTGGATATCTTATGTCTATGTATGCGTTATTTTTAATGTGTTTTAACCGGCCGTGTGAATCAGGTGTAAATAACCGCCAAAAATCGGGTATATTCGTGTTCTTCGTAGATATATCTACGAAGACATTAGCAGTAGCTGATACTAATATTAATTTGAAGGATATAATCAACACGTCTCCCTTGACAAGCAATTCATCCACAATATCTCTGTTTTCTTCGAAATCTGGAAGTATCATAGCCAATATAATTATGTTCTTCTTCATTTTCGTTATTTTCAGAGAAAACTTATCCTTATGAGATATAGTGGTGATATTATCAACCGTTTTACAAGTAAAACCACTATTGGTCATAGCGGCGATGTCGAAAGGTTTAGTTATGATGCGATAATGTTTTATCCTGAACTCCATTTTTTTGTATACTGGTATACGAAGAATATACAAAAAATAGTTTCATTTTTCTATTAATTTTCCCTATCTTCTCGTTTTGCGTTGAAATAATCCCACTTGATGACATCAGATAATTTTGTTATAAACTATGATTATACCTTCCACGCCAAGTATTTCTATATTTTCAAGTATTCTGGATGTTATCAGAAAAGTCGAACCATAGGTAATAGTACATCCTGTTATATATATACCCGTATCAGGTTGTTTATATTCTTTTCTCTTGTTCTCTATGAGTTGGTCTACTCTTTCATTGATTCGTATGCGAACCGCTTCGCTGTCTAAGTTCTCACCTCTACATTTTATGAAGATGGACGCTTTCTGCATAATCTCTGGTTTAGTAGAGCTAAGAAGTACTTTTTGCCTTCTGAGATAATTGAATTGAGTGGCGTAAATACTACCAAAAATTCTGTTAAATTTAGAATCTTTTAGCGTACAGAAAGTCCTTCGATGCATGCTTTTGAAGTGTATTCGCAAAAAAATAATCATTTTTCTAAAGCTGTTCTTTAGACTTCTCCGCCCAATCGAACGTTATCTCAAAGTAAACGCAGCCGCTCATTTCGTGGACTTTGAGATAATTATCTTTTCCTCCGTAGGGTATTACGGCAATTTGATTGCCATTTTTACCTTTGCGACCTATCTTACTTTCAAGAAATTCCAACGGATCATACCCAATAATGGGGAGTTGGTAATAACAAATCGAAAGTGTTGGAGATGCAGGGGCTAACCAATTGTACTTATCGTTAGTTTTTGCTGCCGAACAGAATCTAATGGTGCACGTAGAACGACATCTTTCCGCAACCATGAGCAATAAATCTTTGACTCGTTTCAGGAGATCTCGTTGAGAAAGCTTTATGTTTCTCTTGGTTAACTCTACAAGCGCATCGCCAAAGTCATCGTCAGGGAATACTGCTTGCATTTCGGTCTTCTCCGTGAATATAGTTTTTCGTAAATATAGTTCTCCGCGAATATATTCACGGAGGTAATCAATTTTTCTCAAAAAATATATTTATATACATGTATATAAATATATATGTATTAATATATACGTAATAGTAAGACCGTTCACTTTATTTAACGAAAATTTCGACAGGAGGCCTTTTTCAGCTTATAACTAATCAAGGGCTTCAAGACGAATTGCTCTTGGCTACTAAATTATTAACCAAAAGATTAAAAGAAATCAAGCGAATAAGATGTAAGAATCCCGCCATAAAAGATCCTACACCTACTCTTGTTGATATAGAGAGGACACATTTATTATTTGTTAATGCTCATTTCAAGCCATTTTGTGCGATAGGATACGAATATCAAAAAAGTCCAGTGCAATTCGGTATACAACAATTAGGTCAAGAATTAGTTTGGTCGATACCGCAATTTGGCGATTTCTTTCATGACGCGGTTATACATTTTCAGCTGTCGGGTCTTACTGCGGCGCCTGGAGATCAAGTATATTACGCTGATTTTTTAGGACATAGATTAGCACAGCAAGTTAGATTTGAAGTAAATGGTAACTACTTAGACCAGTACGATAGCAATGTTATGAATTTTCATTATAATTTCTTCGTACCGTCGCACAAAAAATCGGCATGGGCGAGAGCTGTAGGACAAGAGGTTCCTAGTGTAGCTTATTTGACTCAAAATCCGGGAGTCGATCAATACAGAGAAATGAAATACATAGTTAATGGACCTCAAACCCCAAAATCTTCACACCCTATCGTTGATTTATGGATACCGCTGTTATTTTGGTTCAATAAAGACCCTATGGATACTTGGGGTCAAAAGCGTAAATAGCGCTAGTTTTGTATCGACAATACAAAGCGAGGCTTCCAAATTGCTGGAAACCCCTTAAGCCTGAGAGTACGAAGTTCCTATTTATTTGTGAACAAATGAATGGATGCGTAACAATCTTTCAGGATTGGGCAATCAGCAACTAAGTCTTTTTAGTTTAATAATATATTATAACGTGCGAAATCAACAACAAAATATATATAGGACAGAATTATTGAACAAAGACGAATGCTCAGAGACTAAATGTTAGCCGGTTCTACATAAAGAGCTCAAGATATAGTCCGTCCCATACTAAAGTATGTCTCACGCGGAGGTTTTACCAGATCGTGAGATGTTTATAAATAAACAGGGTTTATAACGAGGTTATCTATTCCTTCAGTGTCTATTCCATATGGACAGCGTTTTCTTAGAGTACAATTAGCTTCTTTTGATCAACTATGTGCTAGTGTTTCCGGTGGTACTTTTACTCCGCCAACATTAACCGCGGCCGATATTTACATCAATAATATTTTCGTTAATCCCGATATTCACGATATTTTTATCAAGAGAATAGGATTTTCTATGATACGGGTACATCTGACGCAAATTTTCCAAGAAAGTGGGAATGCTGATCAACTTCAGCTGAGTCAATTTAAGTTTCCAATTGAAACAATATACGTCGGATTACAACCCCTAATAAATTTAACGGGGATAGATAATATGACAGATTGGTGGAGGTATCATAATGTCGTGCTGAATTTGATACCATATCCAGTGGCTATACCTAATGTAATACCAGTACCTCCATATGTATTAGGATTTTCACAAGCAATTTGGAGAACTCATACTCGCACTATAGACTCAATAAAAATAGTCAATCATGGTGTAGTATTATATGATAACTTTCCTTTCGAATTTTATAGTCAATATATTCCATACAACTATGGGGATAGGATTTCCGCCCCGGAGGATCCGGGATTGGCTATGATAACATTTAATTTATATCCCGGTAGTTATCAGCCTTCCGGACATTTTAACTTTTCGCAAGCACGCCAAACGTATTTAAATTGGACAGGGTCTACAATTTCGCCATCTAACCCTGCGCAAATGGTTATAATCGCTATAGCAATAAACTTTGTGCTCGTTTCCGAATCCACGCTTGTGTTGAGGTTCAACGTCTAGCTGTTTTGTTGGAATTTTTCCAAGGATTTGGGGGTTTCGATAGTACCCAATACGACGCTGCTTTGTTTTTTCATTAATGTATTAATGAAGAATAAAGGATTAGTAATTAGAGATTTACACACCATGGAAAATACTACAAATGCCTGCGAAGATATCAAGAGAAGAGTGGATAGAAAAAGCGAAAAGTATTTGGGGTGATAAGTATGAATATCCGGAAGAAGTTACCAAATATAAAGGATCTAATAAACCGGTATCATTTGTTTGCAAAAAACACGGTAAAGTAACAATAAATTGCGCTACTAAGCATACCAATAAAAGGCATGACAATGGGAAGTATACAGGATGTCCCAAGTGTGCCGCAGAAGAACAAAATGATGTATCCAGAAAAACTCAAGAATTTATAATAAGAGCGAGAGAAATCTGGGGTGATACTTATGAATATCCAGAAGGGGTTACTGTATATACTAAATACGAAGATCCAGTAAAAATTAAATGCAAGATTCATGGTATTTCTGTTGTCGGTATGGGGGGTACTCATATTAATATACAAAGCACTGGTAAGGCTTATGGTTGTCGAAAGTGTGGCAGGAAAATATCTGATAATATTAATAAAAAATCACAAGAAACATTTATAAAACAAGCCATTGCGACGCATGGAAGCGACTACGACTATTCCATGTTCATATATAGAGGTGATGGAGAAAAAGGTGATATAATTTGTAATACTTGCGAGGAAGTATTTTCTCAATCTGCTAAAAATCATCTATGGGGTTCTGGATGTCCTAATTGCAAGAGATCCAAAGGTGAAAAGGCCATCAAAAAATTATTGAATGAATTGGATGTAGAATACGAGGAACAAAAAAGATTTGACAGTTCTCTACAAAGATTCGACTTTTACATTCCATGCGATGAATATCCTAAATTAGACATATACATAGAATATCAAGGTACTCCTCATTTTCAAGTTGTGGGTTATTTCGGGGGATTTGATGCTTTCGTTAGAAGAATAAAATGCGATATGAGAAAATTTGAGTGGATTATAGAAAACAAAAAAATATTAATTGCTTTTACTAAAATTAGTTCGATATACAAATATAAAGAATACTTTAAATGTTATTCCTTAGATGATCATGAATACTTAGAATACAAAACATATAAAATGATTAACAAACATTGCGAAATATTACTAAGATATTTCGAAGAAAATCCTGTGGAAGAAACAGATTATCCAATGAAGACGGTTAATAAAATTCGCGATATAGCTAAAGATTATTTGACCAATTATGACAACAAAAAATATGAAGAAGAATTTGAAAGTTATGTGGAAGATGTAGATATATACTATTAATACATTTTGTTTATATATTCTATTATTTTTTTGCTTTGTCGATATTTTTTCATTGACACATTAATGAAAAACATCAAAAAAGTAATGAAAAATTATGATTGTTTCGCAAGTTGTTTTATCGCTAATTCCGCTGAAATTTTATACTTACCTTTGCTATTTTCAATCAATACTGGGGACTTTTGTTTCATCTTTTTTAATCCACATATTCTGTATTTCTCGCCAGCAATAATTATTTGTTTTCCGAAGCCATCTTCTGGAAGTCCATGCTTGGTGCAATAATTCTCCCAATCCACTTTACCTTCATCAGATATGTCAACTACGCTCGACGAAAATTTTTTAATAGAAATCTTTGCGGTAATTTCTCCTACGGTATATGTACCCGCACTAAGTGTAATATCGAGCACGCCGTATTTTTTAGCTAATTCATGTAAATCAGCCCTAAGTCCAGATATGATCTCGGTAGCGGTATGTTTATCAAATTGGGTGATCTCGGTCATTTTTATTTGACTAAAATAATATGCTTCAGTTTTTATATTTTTCGTAAATATATTTATATGTTGTTCAATCAGATGGCTAAACCTTTCAACTTTTCGCCATATACTATATCTGGCGATTTCGAGATGTTGCCGGGTAAATATAACGTTATATATGCAGATATATCATCTCCTAGTAATTTAAGGCTGCCAGATGTTTCTCAATGCTTGAATGGTTCTCCTGTTTTTATTCACAATAGAGGGTCTGCTACATTAACTGTAATTTCTTTCGATGGATTTACCAGCTATACTTTAGATACGAATTATGTTTTATTTCTTACTACGAAAGCATTAGATGATACCTGGGATGTATTACTCGGACCTTTATTGACAACTGGAAGCGGGGGTGGTGGAATATCTGGACCAGGCAGTAGTACTAACAATGGATTAGTACTGTGGAATGGTACTAGTGGAAATGTGGTAAAAAATTCTACCGTTACATTTGATGGAAGTACCCTGAATATGAATGGAGCATCTATATCCGGATTAAGCGGTATCACCGGATTTGGTGGAAATTACAGAAGTTTATTTGGAGTAAAAACAGCTATTTCAGGGCTTACTACAACAGATATTCTTTCTATACCCATAGTAGTTGGTACAACCAATAACATCGTTCTACAAACTTTGATAGTAAACGAAGATAACATGTCAGATTCAGCTTCTATTACTCTAAATGTGAAAGTAAAAAATATTTTAGGTGCAATCAGTTCAGATATATATGGAACGTTTACTATGTTCGACTCAACATTAACTTCTGCTGAAGTGTCATTCGCTTCTTCTGGAAATGATTTTATAGTGCGAGGATCTGGAGTAGCAGGTGTCAATACCTCTTACAGAACTACTGCTATAGTCAATAGTATGTTATTTTAATTTGTACATTTCACGCATTTTTTTATTTATATTTTTATCTTTTCGCAAATATATTTTAATCTTTATATAAATATATCTTTTCGCAAATATATTTGCGAAGCATGACAACTACATTATTTAATGCGGGAGGTGGTATTCAAGGTACTACTGTTACAGCTACTACTCAGTTTTCAGGGAGTGGAGCAGGATTAACTAACTTACCTGCGGGTCAAATAACTTTAGGTGCTGCAAACGCAGCTGTAATAACTGATGGATCTAGTAAATTAACCACTGAAACTACCTTAGCACCAGTTAGAGGAGGTACTGGTAGTAATTCTTCAGCAGCTACAGGTATACCTCATGTAACAGCAGGTACTTGGACTTATTCTGGCATAACATCAGGGGATTTAGCAGGCGGATTTTCAGTTACTAATTCGCAAACTACAGCTACTAGTGCTAATACAGCAAATACTATTGTAGCTAGAGATTCTTCAGGAAATTTCTCAGCAAGTGCGGTTAATACGACATCCCTGCCGCAAACAGCGACACAATTTGTTACAAATGGTACATCGAATATGCAGACCGCGAACATTCAAACTACCAATACGACCGCCACTCCGATTTTAACGTTTACAACTGCTAATAGTAGTGTTTTTAGTGCTTTTATTATGATAAGTTGTGTTAACACTACAGATTCTACTAACAATACTGGCTATATTAGTTATCATATCAAAGCTACTACGTCATCAGCTGGTGCAGTAACAATCACCGGTCCAATAAGTCAAACTTCCATACTCGACAGCAACGTTCCATCAGTGTCATCTACCGTAACTTCAAGTGGAAATAACAATATAACAATAAATGTTATTGGTATTTCAGCAAAAAATATAGATTGGATAATACGTTCTTCGACACTTTCCCAAGCATAATAATTTATTATATTTTATATTTTTTAAACAATCATATATTTACAGATATATCTTCGCAGTTCTTCACGAATACTTTGTAATTTTTCACGAATATATTCGTGAAAAGAATGACCACAACTACATTTATACCTGGTGGAACTATAAACAGCTCATCTGGAAATCCATTGTTATTGGATTCTACTACTGGAAGTATTGGATTGTTTACCACTAATCCGACAGGTTCGATTGGAATAGGCGGGACATCAGCTAGAACATTACTTGTAGAAAGAAATACTTCAGGCAGCGGCAATAATTTAACTATTAAAAGTGGTGGTAGTGCTTCTGGTAGCACTAATGCCAACGCAGGAGATTTAATATTAACTCCAGGAACAACAACAGGAACCGGTCGATCAAAAATCCGAATACTTAATACTTCGATAGGAAGTCCAGGAACATCTGATAATGCTGTTGTAGATAGATGGGTTAATGGTAGTATTACTATGACCAATACGAGCACTATAAGTATAGCGGATGTTCTCATCAATACTAATGGACAAGCAGCAGGAGGTGCTATTATGTACAGTATACAAGCAGTAGATGGCACTAATTCTCAAACAGAAAGTGGAACTGTAACTTATACTGGGGCGTTAGCGGGTGGAGTTTATTCAACGCAAATAGTTCGAAGTCCAGGAGCGGGTATTACTACCGCCGGAACTTTGTCAACATTATGGTCCATATCAACTACTCCTGCCACTAAAATGACAATACAAGCAACTTCTACATCCACAGGATTATCATCTCCTGTTATTACTATGTATTATACTTTTCAAAATAATAGCAACATCACTACTAATCTGCTGTAGCTTTGAAAAAAAAACTTTTTATATTTTTTCTTCCCATTCTTCGTAGTTTTCATAATTTTGGTAAAATTATGAAGAAATTACGAATATTATGAGAAAGATCCATATTTGACCAATACATCGATGTATCCGGAAACACTATTTGAGACCGGATAAATAACAATGTTGCTATCCGAAGTCGTAGAAAGTACCAATCCTGATTTTCTATTGGAAACATCGTTACTGTTCAAAGATTGCGAAGAAACATTATCAGATTCTGCGAAAAATGATTGGTTATCAGCGACCGTGCCAACTCGTAAAACTGCATCACCCGAAACGCTTCCGTTCGCGTGCAAAGCCACACTCTCTACCATGGCGCCAGTGGGTAAAACGGCAACCAATCCAGTGGCATAGTCGGTCAAGTAATTATTGGTATCCGCCGACATAGAGCCATTAAAATAGCATCTAAGATCATTTGTGCTAGTCATTTTTCACAATGTGTGAAAAGAATATCCACGAAAAGTATATACTATGTGAATTAAAAAATATTTAAAATAATTAATTTGTATTGTTATTTTAACTACATCAACCAGATAAAATATACGTGGCTCCGGCCACACCCGCAGTACCATTGTTACCAGTACCGTTTCCGCTTCCGGCTGTTCCGCCACTTGCTGTTACATTACCTCCTGGTAAAGTACTAACATTGTATATAAGCACTACAGCTCCACCACCCCCACCGCCTCCACCAGCTCCATTAGGAACTGCACCATTTCCTCCTGTTCCGCCATTACATTGAATAACACCTGTACCAGATAAAATATTAGTCGCTAGCATAAGTATCCCACCACCTCCGCCACCTCCACCTCCAACAGCCCCCGCCGAACCACCGCCTCCACCCCCTCCACAGCCTCCGTTTAACTTCACTGCTGCTAAACTAGTACCCCATATGGCACAATTCCAATCATTCCATACTTGCGTACCTCCATTAGTGGCCAATGGATTGGTAGCAGTACCTCCCGCACCCGCTCCTCCAGTAGAAGAACCACCAGCTCCTCCAGTTCCACCCATTCTAGTTGCCGCTGTTACACCGGTACCCGCTACACCAGCTCCTGACACCGCGCCACCGTTACCACCAGCAGATCCGTTACCAACACTACCTAAGGTAGTAGCTGCACCAGCTGTTTGTCCAGTGGCATTACGACCATTATTATTAATACTTCCATTATTAATAGTAGTACCTTTTACAAAAACACGAAAACCTCCTGTGGACAAAGTTCCTCCAGATGCAATTGTTAGGTTAGCATAATACATATCTCTTACAAGAGTAACTGTGGCACCAGTTCCTATGTTTGGATCAGGGTCTATAGCTGTTCCGAATAATAAGCTACTATAAGCATTGCTCCATGAGGCAGTGGTGGCAGAAGATGTAACTAATGTTTGATTGGAAGTTGGAGTACCAGAGATGGATACAGGTGTGCCAGCGGTAGCTATTTGATTAGCAGTAATAGTATTGCCGGAAGCACCTCCCTGTATTATTTTGTTCTGCAATGTATCAGTCGTGGCTCTACCCACTAATGTATCAGTTGTAGTAGGAAAAGTCAACGTAGTGCTAGAACCATTAGTATTGGTAACAGAAGTGTTCATTTTTTTTCCGTGAATTTATTCACGGAGATCAAGAATATATTTATAGTAGTATTAAATATATAAATATATATTCTTTTCAATATAAATATCTTCCTTGTGATTCTCCTTATTCTTCACGAATACTTTGTGAATATATTTTTCTTTACGAATATATTCGTAAAGGGTGTAAGGAAAGAATGAACAAAATAATAAGATTAAATGTTGGCGGCGTGAAATATTCTACTACCATGACCACTTTGACAAAATATGGAGGATTTCCATCATTGTTGATGAAACGTGAAAGTGATGAGGGTGCTATGGATATACTGAGAGATTCTAAAGGTAGGATATTCATAGACAGAGATGGTAAAATATTCAAATATATCTTAGAGTTCTTGCGATCTGATACAGTAGATGTACCTGAAGATTTGATTGGGAAATTGCTAATAGAAGCAGATTATTACCAGATCAAAGAATTACAAGATGTTCTTCTCGCTAAAATCTCCGGTAAAAAAATCCTTGAAACTGTTACACTCAATGTAGGAGATGAGATATTTACAGTATCCTATGATATTTTGCGACGAGCTACAGGAGACGGATTTTTATTCAAAATATATCAATGTTTGACATCTAATGCACCTATATACATGCATTATGATGCCGAGGGTAATATTTTTATAGACAGATCACCCAAAGGATTCAAGCATCTTTTAGCTGAACTTAGGGGTGAGCGCCCCGATCTCCCTAAAGATTCCCGCGTAGAAGTGTTCTACAAAGACTACATATTTTATTTGGGATATGGTTCTGAGGCGATAGGGAAATTAGAACTCGCAAAAGAGAACAGAAGGCGATACGGTTGTATGGGAGTTTAATCTTGTGAAAAAGTTGAATGTTTCTTCATACTAACAAAAAATGAGTTTAATGCGCATCCTTCTTATGGGTAAAGATAATATAGCGGAGCTGTTTCTCCACACTATTGATTTGACCCCATATATATTTCCTGGATACAGAGGATGTTTTATAGGGATGAACGATCAATACGACATAAAAGTTATGATCTCATACAAACATATTTCCAAAATAGAAGAGACTCTTGAAAAATTTATCGATAATCCCCATTATTTGGATTATTACTTATACGATATACAAGGAAAACAGTACTGCGATTTTTACTTTTCTATACCAGAACAGTACCGGGAAGATAAAGAACATGCGGAGTCAAACAATTACGAAAAATTTAGCCAAGAATTGAGAAATATAGCAATTTTGGAAAGAATCAGTATCAGTACGTGGAAGAAAATACAAAAATGATTTATCTTTTTTCTATATTCACGATCTCTGCGTTCTTCACGAATTCCTTTGCAGATATATCTGCGAAGACTCATGGACACTATACCTTATGAAATTTGGAACGAAATTCTTTCGTTATTACCTGTCAAAAGTTACGTAGCTTTTATTTCTACTTGTAAGTATGCTCATGGACGTGATGTAGATGAAGTATGGAATGCGCTATGTAATCGAGATTTTTATGACGATGGAAATAAATATATTTACTCACAAAATCATCTTAAGAAATGGACGGAAGATTTTGGCTACGGCGATGCCATTAATATATACACTTGCTTATTACGTACCCCATTCCAAAATTTTATAAAACGTCGCTCTGAATTGTTTGGAAAATTAAAAGAGAACCTGAGTATTTGGGCTAGAACTTACCATAGCCCTCGACGTAAAGATATTAATCGATTTGAAGAAGAGCTTACGGAGATTGGCACTTCTGACGTGATGAAGGATTGCGGTGTTGACAAAAAAACTGCTGAAATAGTATGCGAATTGACTGATGAATATTTCTCGGGGTTATCGGATCATATCGACAAAATAAGGGCTGAGATAGTGTATGAGAATATATTACGCTCAAATTTTGGAGCACTGCAGAGTTTTGTAAAAGATAGCACATTTGCGAAGGGTTTCGATCTAGCTCGTGAAAATAGGGTTGTAACGAAAGAGATGTTCAAAAAATTATGTGAAGAAGGTATTTTCGAATTAATGGTAGAATCCCGTTTCTACAGGGAAACGTGGTGGTGTATTATCGTTAAATTGATTAACGAAACTACAGATGAAGAATTTCGCAATCTATTGCACGAGTATATGAAAAAATATATAGATAATATCACAGCTTATTTAAAAGGAAAATATTCAGGAATATATACAGGTAAATGCCTCGACAATAATGATTTAATTATATTAAAATTTCTTATCACGCATATTGATAGTGAACGCAAATAAAAAATGATTTATCTTTTTTACATATTTGCAGATATATCTGCAGTATCCTTGCACCAGTACAAGGAAAAATGAACAGCCTTCCTATCGAAATTAGCGTACTTATTTTCGTGAAGTTACCGATCCGAGATTTAATCTCATTTTTCTCATCGAATAAATCCAATTACATCAGAATGTATGACATCTGAAAATTTATCGTTTATTTTAAGTCTTCCAGTGAATATCTTCAGAAAATATAGGGAAATAAATAACGGCGTATTATGTGATACAATATACGGGATATTCAGGGGTCGATCCGATGAAAACAAAAAAATATTATGGGAATATTTGATTGCGAAAGATAGATGGCTGCTCTATCAAACATATTGTGGGGAATCATGGGGCGACTTAGGGTATCATAATTATTATGTAAAAAACATACATGAATATATAGAAACCAGTAGTTACGAAAAATTTATAGAGATAGTGGCGATCGCATATGATTTGGAACATCATTGAAAATTGAATATATTCTTTGCAAATATATTCATGGATTTTTCCGTAGATACATCCTTTTCGCAAATATATTTGCGAAGAAACATGCATTCCATTCCACATGAAATCAGGAGAATTATAGCATTTGATCTGCCTATTGGTGATTATGTTAATTTCGCGTCTACTTGTAAGGAATACCACGAAGAGTTGAATAATTATTGGCCAGAACTATGTTGGGCGGATTTTTCTATACATGGTGATAAAAAACAATACGCGAACCGGTATTGGAAAACGAAATACAATATTGCTGTCGAAACTATCAAAAATATTCATAATTCCATGGACAAATATTATAATTACCAAAAAATATTAGATATTCTGAAGGAGATAGAAGAATATTTGCGAATATTTGCAAAAATAGGGCGTGCTACTGTAATAGAGCTATTCGAAATGAATGAGACGATAGAACATATTCAAAATGAATGGGCTGTTCTCTACGAGAACACGATCTCCAACAGCAGAACAGCATGCACTAAAATTATTGGGGATTTTGTAAAAGAGCACTGTGTCAAAAAAGTGGAATTCGCCCTACCAAGGAGAACTTCTATCAAAAAGACATTTTTGATAGAAAAAGTTGTCAGTGAGTTTATGGTATCGAAAGAAATAACAGAAGATCAATTATTGTTCTTGCTAAAGATAAATATATTTCGGACAATAGAAAACTTGGGTGGCATTTGGGAAAATGTCATAAAAAAGATTTTCCAGTCTTCGGACGAGTCTCTTAAAAAAGTGTTATGGAGTTATTTGATCGAGGAAGATAAAAATATGTTATACGAAGCATACTATTCGAAACTAACAGTTAGTGTAAGAAAGCATTTTTATAAACATAATCTATGTAAATGTATAGAACTTTGCGATTATGATGGATTCATTCGCATAACATCTTCTCGACCGCAACAAAATTGATTATATTTTTTTGCATTATTCTTTTACACGTAAAAGAATACCGTGTTCTTTATGAATTTTTCCGTAGATGCATCCTTTTCGCAAATATATTTGCGAAGAAACATGCATTCCATTCCACATGAAATTAGAAAAATAATAGCGCTCGAACTACCAATTCGTGATTATCTTAACTTTGCGGCTACTTGTCGGCAATATTACGAAGAAAATAACCATTGGTCAGAATTATGTGAAAGAGATGATATGATGGATAAAACTGATAAGCAAGGTTACATTGCTGAATATTTATCTATGCAACACCTTGAAGCCATGGTACTTATTGAGATGGAAGTCGAGGAAATATTAGCGGTAATTTCTACAAAAAAAACTACAGATAACGATCCAGATATCATTTATCATATGAATATAGTTCTCGAGTGTGTGCATAAATTTATAAATCCGAGCCGCGCCACTATTATAGAATTATGTAAAATATGCCAATCGGTAGAAGATATATTCGTATCAGAAGGAAAGGTAATTGACTCAAATCCTGAATTGAGTGGTATATTAAGAAATATCATATGCGAATATAAGAGAAGATGCCTTATAATATTTGCAAAATTCATAAGATTATGTTGTCTGGAAAAAGTAAAGTGCAAACTACCTGATGTTGAACCATGTTCATTTGGCGGATTATTGTATAGGGCTGTCAAAATGATGTTACTTTCAGACACAATAACTGACGATCAATTATTATTTCTCTTAGATATGGACCTATTCCAAAATATTGAAAAATATGATTATGGATGGGCAAGCACGATTCAATTAATTTTTATCCGTTCTGAAGAACATACTAAAAAAACATTATGGAATTATTTGATAACAAAAAACAAGAATATGCTCTATGGAACATATTTTTCTAGTGAGTGGAAGAAAAAACACTTCCGTTATATACACAAATATATAGAGACTAATGACTATGAGGGCTTTATACAAGTAATACTGTCAGATCCAGAATTACGAAATATCACATTACCTCAATTATTACGCGAGGAAATATTGAACGTGTTTTGAAAATTGATATAATATTTTTTGCATTATTCTTTTCGCACACTCTTTGTAAATCTCCGTGTTCTTCGTAAACTTTTCGCAGATATATTTGCGAATCCTCCGCAAACGCGTTTGCGGAAAAAATGCATTCCATCCCACACGAAATCAGGAAAATAATAGCGCTAAAATTACCTATTGTTGATTATCTTAACTTTGCGGCTACTTGTAAGGAATATAACAAAGAAAAATACTGGGTAGAATTGTATCAGAGAGATTTTGGCTCACATACGATAGAAATAACCGAAAAAACTTACATCGATCAATATTTATCAGACAAATATGAAGAAACTCTCAAAGAGACATATATTATTTCCAACTATATATTAGAAAATATTGATCCAATAGACTCAATTTCGACAGAGTATTATATAGAGAAAATTATAATGCGCATAAGAAGAATTGCAAAAACGCGCTACTATACAATTTTACAACTATGCGATATATGCCGGCAAGTGGACAGAATTTTCATAAATAGCAAAATAAACTATGGCCCATTCTATGCAAAATTAGGAGATATTATGAAAAAATATAGGAAAAAATATACTCAAGTAATCGCTAAATTTATTCAACGCCATTATATAGAAAAAGTCGAATTTTCATTCCCCAATAAACCAAACAGCAAATACAATAAAATGATAAAATGCGGTGTTTGCGCGTTGATGATTTCGGAGGAAATAACCGCAGAACAATTGCAGTCTCTCCTGAACGCGAGAGTTTTTCATATATTTGGCAATTCTAACAACGACTGGGGATTTGTTGTCAAATCAATATTTAAATATTCTGAATGGCATCTGAAAGGGGTATTATGGGAATATTTAGTTACACAAGATAAAAACATACTTTACGAAGTTTATTACCGCAAAAATACTATCGAGGAAAGAAAGCACTATTATGATCATAATTTATATAAATATTTGGAATCTAATGATTATAAAAATTTTATCAATATTGTATTATCTTCACCAACTCCCAAATGCTTGGAATTTTAGCAAATTTGATTATTCTTTTTTGCGTTATTCACGGTCTCCTTGTACTAGTACAAGGAAAAAAATGGACTCTGTACCCCAAGAAATATTAGTTTCTATCGTTCTGTATATGCCAGTGAAAGATATAGTGAGCTTTGGAAGGACGTGCTCCAAATACAAAGAATCTTTGAGTGATGGACATCTCTGGGGTTTATTATTGATAAGAGATGGATTTCGAAAATCGGCCAATATACCAAATAGAGCGCAATATATAAATGAATACATGATCCATTTGATAAAAGAACCAAAAGCGGTAATTATTCCACGTATATACAATATTTTGACATCTTCCCCGGCGATAACTTTGTTGTCAGATTTAAAAAAAATACATGCAAGATTAGTAATAAAAATATCTAATTGGGCAGGTTCAGAACATTCGCAAGCAACTCCTCAAGACATAAGAAATTTTTGCATAATTTATAAATCTGTACTAACCATAAAATTTCCTCCCGGAACGGAACCGTTTGCAGAAATCGTAAGAAAAGCCTTAATCGAATGTGAACACTATATAATTACAGAATTATCTCACGATATATTGTATTTACTAATTGAAGCAATTACAAATAAGATGCATTATTCCATAAGCAAATACAAGGACGGGATTATTCCAATTGATACAGAACAGGATATTATTCGATTCGACACGGTCCTCGAACCAAAAATCCTATCAATCGAAATATTAAAACTTTTATTTGTTGAACCGGGTATCGATTACTATTTCAGTAAAATAGATGCTGATGTGTTTAGATGGATTACCAAAATACTAGTCTACAACTATAAAAAACAACAAAAGGAAAACATAGATATAATATGGAAGTATATACGTGATAATAAAAAGTCATTACAAAAGGTGATATTCCCGAAAAATCGTGTAAAATATATAATGGGGCTTATTTTACAGGATAATGTGGATGATTTCTATCATATGTTCATGTATTGGTAGTCTTTTCTTCGTGAATGCATTCACGAAGACTATAAAAAATTGATCAATATTTTTTGCATTATTCTTCACGAACTCCTTGTACTAGTACAAGGAAAAAATGGATACATTACCTCACGAAATTCTTCTGCAGATTTTCTATTTTCTTGATGTGTTAGAAATAGTAGCGTGTATTTCTACATGTTTTTACCTCAATACTCTCGATGTAAATGATATTTGGAGGTATTTATGCCTCAGAGACTTTAAAATGATAGGAAATAAAGAGACATACAGTAGAGAATATCGCGATAAATGGAACAAAAATATTGGAAAGAAAGAGTTTTCGGAAGCCCTAGCAGCTATTCGCGATAACAGAGTATGCGATATGCATTTCGTAATGGATAAAGTACTTAATAAAATATGGAAATTTATCTGTTCCAATCCAACGCGGTCAGATTTACACGAAGTGTATATTACTGTGAGTACCTATTCACGTCCTCGCAGTAAAAATGCTAAAAATAAAAAATATGCGGGTAATCGCGATTATAAAGAGAGATATAAAGGAATATTGTTTATCATAAATGCTGTTATGGAAAAAACTAGAAATTAAAAAATAAGATTTATTTTTTTGGTTCGCTCTACATAGCGAAAGCCTGAAAGTATGATTTTTTACGTCGAATACCTCAAAACGGCCAATTTTTTCCCATTAAGACAGCCTTCCCGAGTCTTAGTAAAAACTCAGTATAACTGTCGCCTCTCACGAGCGGGGCGGACTATACCTTAAGCATCTCTGTAAATATTTACAGAAACACCGATCCCTTATAGTCTCTGAACGTTTGTTTCGCTGCGGATTGTCCTCTATTTATACCGTTTTTACCATGCTCTCGATCTTTCTCCGAGAGGTCTTATTTACAGAGTAAATAAAGTGGTAGATATAAATTTCAGGAGTTTCCCGCAATTTGAGAATCTCGCTATTTTCGCCATCTATGATTACAGATAACGAAAACAACTAGGAGGTTTCACGCTTTTCACGCCTCCTGTTGGCTCCACCGTTGTTTAGAGCCGTCGCTGATAAGCAAGAAGTTGATTGCGATAGCCACAATCGAAAGATCAGCTTGAGAAATAGTAGATCCCACATTAGGAGATACATAGTTGAAGTAGAATTCACGAGCACGTGAAATATTGACATGACCAGAGGGCTGGTAGCTTCCGGCATACAAGTTGAATGTAATCATGTACGCGCCTATATCAGCAGGTGTCTGGATGTGGTGTCCTCCATAAGTGTATGGAACATATTGATTGAAGAAGGGAGCGGGAATTTGGTTGTACAAAGGAACACCATGAGCTTCGATGGTGATAACACTCAAAGTAGGAACATACTTGTTATAAGTAGCCTGGCAGAAAGGAGAAGGCAAAGCATTATCGATTTCAACTGCGGTGGGAGTGGAAGCATTAGCAAAGGTACCGATAAGAGGAGGGTATGCATGAGATTGAAGCACAACATTCAATTGATTAACTGTCAAAACGGTACCACCGAGAACTCCGAGAGATGCAGCGAAGTCCAATCCCAAACCTGTGAAACTGACAAAGTTGGCAGTGTAGTTATCAGCGGTGATATTGTTAGCGGGTAGAGCTGCTGAGAAACTGTAACCATTAGTCAAACTACATCTATTAACTGTTACTGGATCAACCGCTGAATAGATGTTCCAAGAATCTAGAAGAGCTGGGCTAGTTACATCAATGTTTCCAATTGGCCTAAATCCGCAATAGATAGTTTCAATAGGCCACTTAAGTTGGTTAAGCAAGAGCTGATCTTGAGCCTTGTTATCACGGATGACTTGTTTGCGGTGCACACGGATGAGAGAGAAACCGATTCTCTTAATGAAAATATCATGGATTTCGGGGTTTACGAAAATGTTGTTAATGTAAAGGTCCGCAGTAAGTACATCAGGTACTGGGGGAGGGAAGTTTCCGGGGCTGTCGGCAGCGGGGTTGTACGCATGCTGGTGTTGGAGGATTTGGTTAGCTTGTGCCAATTGAACGTTAATGAAACGTTGTCCATATGGAATGGAGACGGATGGGACCGCTAGGCGAGGCGTTATCTTAACCTTTATTCTCTACTTAGCAATAGAGGATAAATCTATGGTACTAGCATAGACCATCTTTCGATGTGGACGAGACTATATCTTAAGATTTTCGTGGATATTCACGAAGACCCCACTAACATTTAGTCGTTGAACAGCATTATTAAAAATTACATATCGACAAGAGTTTCAAAGTATTCTAAGCAAGCTATTTTAGCTTCTTCTTTTGTTCCGTAATATTTCACAGTGAATATTTTCTTTTTACATAGGGGATGTTTATTAATAGCGTAACCTAAACGTTTTGGATCTTTAATCCAAACTATATATTTCGGAAGTCCTACGACTTCAGGATGTTTTCGAAAATTATCAATATTGTTTGTTATGCCAACTTTAGTTCTTTCGGATATAATTTGTTTAGTTTCCTCTGAATGATCAGAACGATCACCTCCGGATTTCATATTATACCCTTTCTTGACAGAATCATACAAATCGATATATTCCATTTCCCATCCATCCAAGTCTTCGGTATCAATGTCATCTTCTAAAATTTCGATAGAAAATTTATCAATTCCGTACTTCTTTACCGCGTTATATAATTTGGAGCAAGTGCCTTTTTTTGTTTCGATATCCTTCGGCATATCTTTTAGCAGCACTCTTATGTTTATTCCAACGTTTATTTAGCTCATTTTTAGTTTGGCCTATGTATATTTTACCATTTTCGGAACAAGTTATTTGATATATAATTCCCATATTGTGGTAATAAGGGTAGAATACTCATTCTTTTTCTTGATTTTATATAATAATTTTCAATAACTTGGTTGCGGATTGTCCAATCTTCAAGGTTTTTACTTCTATTATCCTACATATAATATCCCCATAAGTTTCCCTATAAGGCTTCGCTATAAGCAGCGAAAAGTACTTGAAGTTTAAGGAAGTTCCCGCAATTTGTCAGTGTCGCACTCTCTTCATTCGATCAAATGAAGAGAAATACTAGCCTATACTTTTATATAGACTAAGACCATTCAGCCTTTTTTTGGGTTGTTACACCAAGGAAAAGGCCTAAAAATCTTTGTTGCACCAAAAGAGAAGAGGAATCCAGAGATCAAGGGCGGGTTGGGTAACCTTGGAAGTCTGAGGACCATCCCAGAAGGTAACACCCTCGCGAACGAGAGCGCCGCGGAAGTTGTGGCTTCCGGAAAGAGAAGAGCTTGTTACATCACAATAACCTTCGTTGGGCAATTCCTGGCCGACGTTCCTGTTCCAACCAATGGTCTTCTCGGGTGTAATAAAACGATACTACCTGTCTTTGTTTTTACCAAAGGTAAAGACGAAAACATCCATATTACTAGTATGGACCATCTTTCGATGTGGTCTAGACTATATCTTAAGATATTCGTGGATATACCACGAAGACCCCACTAACATTTAGTCGTTGAGCTGCACGCTCTCCACAAATATATTTGTGGAAAACGCTTGGTTGCGGATTGCCCAATTTCCTGAGATTGTTACGCTCCTTTTTGTTAGTAAACTAACAAAGAGAAAATCACAAGTTTCCCTGCGAATATTTCGTACTCAGGAACTATTGCTACATGATAGCAATTCCTTATATTGACACATAAACGCTTTGACTTTTATCTTCTGCCTTATATGTCATTACGGATAAGGGGTTTCCCGCAATTTGTCAGTGTCGCGCTTTCTTTATTCAATCGAACAAAGAGAAACACTAGCCTATACTTTTATATAGACTAAGTCAATTATTTAACTTTTGATGGAAGTTCATTACTTCGGAATCATATTCATCCAGAGGGTTTCCGTTAACTTGGAATTGCACGTTTTGTACTAGTGCTTGACCAACATAATTTACATAAGCTAAAAGCTCCTGACCTACGGCCGGGTTGGTAAGAGGTGTTGTCCAGTAAGCTGCGTTAAGAGCGGTTACGCTGCTCAACACAATGTGCAACACCATGTCATGAAAGAAATCGCCGAATTGGGGTCGAAACTACCTTTTCCCTACATGTAGAGAAAATCTTTATTTCTTGTAAAGACGTATTTTCATACGGGACTAGACTATATCTTAGGGTTTCCCCCACCTCCATTTAGTCGTTGAGCTGCAGCTCTCTTCGTAGACTGGTCCACGAAGAGAACCTTGGTTGCGGATTGTCCAATATTTGAGATTGTTACGCTTCTTTTTGTTAGTGAACTAACAAAGAGAAAATCACAAGCTTTCCCTGTAATTATTTCGTACTCAAATCTTAAGGAGTTTCCCGCAATTTGAAGGTGTATAGCATATGCTTTTACATATACTAGCACGTATCCATGCTGAATTGAACAGTACTACCGAGACGGGCTGTGCCGGATTGTACAGATGTCTTATTATATTCGTAACCACGCTTGTATCTTCTACCATTTTTCTTTAAAAAATCAATAGAAACCTATACATTTTAACTTATAGGTCTACTTTTCAGTAGGAGCTAGACTATATCTTAAGATTTTCATGGATATATCCACGAAGACCCCACTATCATTTAGTCGTTGAGCATTTATTAACACTAATTTTAGGAATTTATTATCAAATCATCCAAGAATTCTTTAGCTCTTTTGAGATTTTCTTCGTTACTATACTCTTTTTGGTCAAAATTTTTAATATATTTTGTTTCATCGGAAAGTGTATGATATATTCTATATCCTCTGCCATATTTTTGTATTCCTTTCGGGAGATTGGATATCTTTTTTTCTACTTTGATTCCATTTTCTTCCAAATCACAAAGGAATGACATAGCATCTAACAATTTTTCATTCATGTCTTTTTTCTTGCTGCAAAAGTACTTCGATTCACAAAGCGGATGTTTAGATATTTTATACCCTTCATATCTTGAATTTTTGAAATGTATCATATATTTAGGCAAATCTAGAGATTCTATTTTTTTACGATATGGTTTTGAGTCCCTTTTTTTAGCAGATTCACTCATACGCTTTCTCGTTTTTTCAGACATGGTCTTATTTGAATTACCACCATTCATCAAATTATAACCGTTTGGTGATAGTGTGTTATGTAATTCTATAGCCTTGCGTTCATAGTAATCTAATTCTGTTTCATTACATATCAACAATACTTCTGAACTAACGGAATCCTCTCCATATTTCCTAATAGCGGCGTTTAGTGCTATACATCCACTCTTAGTATCGCGTCTTGCTTTACTGAAATGTTTTGTTAGTCTCTGATGAAATTCTTGTGTAGTTTGACCTATATATTCCTTACCACTGGGTAGAGATAATTTGTATATAATTCCTTGTTTCATTAGTGTTAATTTTAGTTGCGGATTGTCCAATTTCTCGACGTTTTTACTATACCCTCATTTCTTTGATTCATTTTTTTAAAATCAAGAGATGATTTTACCAAGTTTCCCTGGGGACTCTTCCATTTCGCAAAATGGAAGAAAGTAGTCGAAAACTTAAGGAGATTCCCGCAATTTGACAGTGTTGCAGTATACTTTTCGTAGTCTAGGATACTAGCATTATTTTTCAATACTAAACTACTAATTGTATTACTACTAGCACGCTGTTTTCAGCGTACTGCTACTTGTCGTTACCGCGATTCGGTAACATTTTATAGCTGCAAAAGGCTTGAAGTGCGCATTCATGAATCTTTAATACCATCTATTACATCCACAAGGTAAATGTAAACTGACTCTTCACTTCTACATGAAGACATGCTTTCGCATGGGAATAGACTATATCTTACGATTTTCACAACATATTGCGAATATCGCACCACCGTTTAGTCGTTGAGCTGCATCTTCTTCATAAAAATTTATGAAGAAAACTTGGTTGCTGATTGTCCAATGTCTTGAGATTGTTACGCATCCATCTATCTTTTTACAAGTAAAAGGATAGAAGAGGAACTTCGTACTCAAAACCTTGAGGAGTTTCCAGCAATTTGATGATGAATCCCTAATGTCAAGGATATGCGTTCTTTCAATATCTACCAGAGTAGGAGTAGGCTCTTGTATCTATCCATATTATTTGTAAATAATACAGATATCTTGCGAACTACCGCAAAAGTACCTTTCAGTACGAGATAGACTATATCTTAAGCCTTTCACATAATATGTGAAAAGCCCATCACCATTTAGTCGTTGAGCTGCACGCTCTCCACAAATATATTTGTGGAAAACGCTTGGTTGCTGATTGTCCAATTTTCAAAGATTGTTACGCATCCATCTATCTTTTTACAAGTAAAAGGATAGAAGAGGAATTTCGTACTCTGAAACTTAAGGAGTTTCCAGCAATTTGATGATGTCGCATTCTCTCATTTGATATCAAATGAGAAGAACACTAGCACTTCTATTAATCTATCAAATTAATAGAAACACTAGGACCTAATTGATCCTTAATTTGGGGATTCCTAGCTCTCATGCGCTCGATTTCTAACAAGCGCTTATTAAGCAAAGCCGTTGCCATAAGCATACGATCTTGTTTACCCGTTAATACCAGTATTTCTACTTCCTAACCACTAAATTAGGAACACTTTTCAGTGTGGACTAGACTATATCTTAAGATGCTTCGTTTTCGCGTAAACGAAAACACCCCACCACCGTTTAGTCGTTGAGCTGCAGCTTTTTCATATCTTCATCTATAAATGAAGACGTGAAGAAACCTTGGTTGCGGATTGTCCAACTTTTCAAGGATTGTTACTTTTTTTCTTATAGATAAGAAAAAGAGTACCTTGATTTTTAAGGAGTTTCCCGCAATTTGATGGTGTTGCATTTTTTCATATCTTCATCTGTAGATAAAAACACAAATAAAACACTAGCATTCCCCCTGTTTAGTAGGAACACTACGACTATTAATTCAATCGTTGGTAATCAACTGGAAAATTCCACCAGTGGCCATTTTAAATTTTGTTTATAATTGCTAGTATACTATGGCAGCTATCAAAAAACAAAAATAAAAATAATTATTACAAAAATAAAATACTTGATATCAAAAAAGGATATAAATATACGTATAAAAAAATGTAAATTAAAATTATTTAAAATAAAAAAGAATACACAAAATATTAGCATGTCAAAAAAATTGACGACCGAAAAGTTTATTGATGTGGCTAAAAAAATACACAGCAGCAAACGTTATGATTATTCTAACACTGTGTATTTAGGAGGAAACAAATCCATAAACATCATTTGTCCTAAACATGGAGAAGTAACATTACTGAATGCCCAATGTCATATATATTCATGTGGTAAAAGAGACCCAATCGGATGCCCAAAGTGCGGTGTTGAAAAAAGAAACATGAATTTAGTGAGTAGAAATAAAAATCGTATCCTCACAAAAAGAGAATTTGTAGAAAAAGCAATCAAAATACACGGAAATGTATACAATTACGAAGTATCGGACTATCTCGACACGCAAAATACTGTGGATATATTTTGTAATAAGTGTCAAAAAAATTTATATTACGTGCTGGTAGTCATATTTATGGAAAACATCCTGCAGGATGTTCAATTTGTAAAGAATCTCATGGAGAACGTTATATACGTAGTTTATTGACAGAATTAAATGTAGATTTTATATCCCAAAAAAATATTAAAGGAACTCTGCTAAAATGGGATTTTTATATTCCAAAATCAAAAATATACATAGAGTTTCACGGTAGACAACATTTTGAAGTAGTTGATCATTTCGGCGGCAAAGAAGGTTTTTTCGTAGGAGTTAAAAGAGATTTAATTAAAATGAGGTGGATACTAAATAACAAAAAAATATTATTATCGTTTATGAATGTGAATACAATACATCCCTATCATTATTATTTTATATGTAATTTCCCAAAAAATCAAAGTTTTCTTTATTATGAAACCAGGAAGATGATGTACGAACATTGTGTATCCATACAAAAATATCAGACCACTTCCGGATTTCCAGTAGAGGAATTCAAATACGTCTGCGACGAAGTTAAATCATACATAGAGTCTTATAAACTATTCGATGTATCGTTTCTTTCCAAAAATGCAGAAGAAATAGAAATGGAAGAAATAGAAACGGATGAAATTGATATATTTTACTAAGGTTTTTCCCTTCTTATTTTTTCTCGCGAATATATTAAAAAGGAAAAATTGAACATGTGTTATAAATCGTTAGAAATGGAAACTCCTCAACTTTCTGTTTACGTGATAAAATGCACAGATAATAAGTATTATGTCGGCAGTACTAATAAAAAATAGTGAAAGAATATTAGAACACTTCGCTAAAAACGGAGCAGGGTGGAATAAATTATATTAGCGAGGGATTTGGATTGGTACATTCTCTTTGTAGATGTATCTACGAAGAACATGAATAATTCGTGAAAATTGAATGCATTTTTCGCAAGTATTTATGGATATATCCATAAAAACAATGGAAGAATTAGTTAGTACCTATCAAAGTATAAAAAATATTCCCGAGGTAGTCGAACTAGTTAAAATCCTAGAAAAATATGCATTCGATAATGATTACGAAGCAGGATATTATTTAGGATTTTCGGAAGGTTGTAATTCCGTCATAAAGTACTGTTCAATAGGTAAATCTATGAAGACAGAATTTGCGATATTGTCAGGTATTTGTTCAGAAAAATATTTACAATACGAAAATACGACATCTAGTATATCAACGTACAGCGCTCCTGAAACACAAACCGAATGGAAGTTTTATTACACTACCAATATTATAGATACAACTACTATGGATGACATCAAAAAAAGATCAAAGGATCATCTTGTGTCTCTAGTAACTCCATTCCTCGCCGGAATTGATAACGGTATTACTAATAAAACAATACCAAAGGATCGAAGTCTCCAATTTTATTATGGATTGTACAAGGCGTATACTCGCGCGGAACCATATTGTACAAAAGAAGTGGATAAAACTATGGTTGGATTAACAATAGGAAATATATGCTGCAAGATCCAAGAAAAGTGTTAGAATATTCTGAAGAAACCTTCCTCATCTAAAAATCGGGCGCAATCTTTCACTCTTATTTTTTCTTCAATGTTTCTTCGAGCTATTTCCTTTTTAATGTTTTGTTTATTAACACAAATAAATGTTATTCTAGAAAGACCATCATCTTCTGGAAAATCTTCAGCCAATACGTATATCATATCTTCAACTTTACTTTCAAGGGTAATTTTTATGATACTACAACTGGCATTACCTTCTTCATATTTTTTGATACATTCGAGAGATTTCATTATACAACAACCATTGTACAAATAAACATCCCTTTCTTCATATTTTGATATTAATTTCTGTATACATTTTTTTTTGCAAATACATTTGCAAAAAACATAGGTATTTCGCGGTAATATCGGCAAGGGGCTTAGGTTGGTGCGTTTTTTCCGTGAATACATTCTCTTCGTAGATGTATCTACGAAAAATAAACAAAAAAATAATAATCAATTTTCATGAATATACTGGCCCTACGATCGCATAGAAATTTTGCTTGGAAATTTCGTGATGTATTTCTGGATTATAACAAAATCCTATGTTTTCCAGCCATTTTATTATATGAGTGTATTTTTTCTCAATAGCGATCAAATATATATTAGGCAGCAATAATTTATGACACTTATGGTGTGTGTATAGATATTCTAGAATATGTAAATGTCCGCCAAATGTTGCATATACACATGAAAATGAATCAAAACCAACGCCATAATTTGCTAACTCTATACATATATCAAGACAACCTTGACGAATAGCAAAATTCATATTATCAATATTATATACCATACCTTTATGTATCATCCATTTTACTACTTCAGGATTTTTTGACATAATAGACCCTCTTTTCGCAGATCGATGGATGTAATACATACGGCTACATAACCAATTCAGCATATTTATATGACCGTTCTTAGCAACATAATAGAATACACGCTCAGTTGGATGCAATCCTTTTGCTATTGCCCATTCTAATACATTAAAATTGTTCCATCCCGCTGCATAATCACAAACTTCCGCACCAATAGCGCATCCCTGTTCTTTAACTTTTTTCAGCATTTGCAGATCTCCTCGCATTGCCAGATATTTAACTACGTTCACATCCCAAGGGCATCCATTTGCACGAAGCCATTCTAAAACATTGAAGTATTTACGTCCAACGGCATCGCCGCATAAGTTTTTATAATTTTCCACAATATTTGTGGAAAGAACATCATTCCATTCATGACATACGAATTTGCAAACAATACGCATACAAGGTTCTGTTATAAACCTAAGTATGTAATCTGTAATTTCAACAGGAATGGAGTCCATTTTTTCCGTGAATATATTCACGGAGAGTTTCAATTTTTCTATAAAAAAGTAAAACTCTCTAATTAGCAAACGGATTGCGATATTTCTTTATCCTATCCATTAGTTCCTTTCTGCTGATTGGAAAGTGTACTTCCGGATTATAATAAAAATTCCTTTTCTCTAGCAGCCATTCTCGCACAACTTCGTCTCCCTCCAAATACATATTCGGTAGTATAGAATCTGGTATAAAGCTTATATTATTCAAATAATCCAAAATATCCAAATTACCACCTTTGACAGCCTTGGTGCAAACAAACGGATCCATACTACTTGCATTAACTAATTCCTTGAACATTTTGTAATCTCCGCGCTCTGCGGCTATGTCAACTAATTGGTAAGTAAATGGTACTCTTTTATTTTTAAACCATCGTAACACTTCTAAGTTTCCAGATCGTACGGCACCTCCTGCAGCCGGTGGAAATAGTAGAATTTTATGCTCGTACAACCAATCTAAAGCTGCGATATTGCTATTTTCAGCAGCTATACTGTATGCTTGCCAGCCAAATATACCGCCGTTTTCTTTAATCCACTCCAGAACTTCTATATTAGGTTGTCCAGCGGCATAATTAATAGCGTATGAACTCCAAGGACATCCCTTTCTTCTCAATAACTTCAACGTTTCCAAATCGCCTTGTTCAGCAGGATACCGAAATACATCTTCATCCAAAGGGCATCCATTAGCACGAAGCCACTCTAAAATATCAAAATACTTGTGCTTAACAGCATCTCCACATAAATTCTTGTATTTTTCTCTATGTTCTTCACGATATTCGTGAAAAGTACGAAGAACATCATTCCATTGATGGCAGACAAATCTACAAACCATGCGCATACAAGGTTCAGTTACGAATTCAAACATGTAATCAACAATTTCAATAGGAAGGGAATCCATTTTTTCCGTGAATATATTCACGGAGATTTGCGAAAAAGATGTATCTACGAAAACCACGGAGATTTGCGAAAAGGATGTATCCATTTTTCTTCGTAAACTTGTTTACGAAAAATTCGTGAAGTACACGGAGAGAATACAAACAGGAGAAATATTCATTTTTTTACATTCCCATAAAAAAATACTTCAACTAGAAAAGATACATTCATTTTGGTATATAAAATCCACTCTCATCCAAATAGTAAGCGTAACGCTCGATATCATCGTATCTAATATCTCTTCTCTTCAGTTCATCTTCGAATATTTCCCGCCTTACACTAATAAAAGTTATTTCATCACGCTCCTCTTCTAAAATATATATTTTATCCTGAACAATATCGTCCAATATAACTTTTATAGCGCTGTATGTATCTTCAGCATCGGTCTCAAGTTTGTATATGGATTCGAGTGAATCAACTACACCCCCGCTATATAAATATACTGTTTTAGACTCCATCTTCTTCTCATGTTGAGCAGTTATCAATGCGATGCAATCTTTCGGCAGGTTATCATATAAATATTTCGCGGTAATTTCAGCAAGAGATTTTGGTTGGTGTGTCTTCACGGAGTTCATGAATGTATCCATGAAAATTGTAAATGTATTTACGAATATCCTTGTACTTTTTCACGAATTCTTTGCAATTTTCACGAATATATTCGTGAAGGATATGAAAAAACAAACTTCAGTTTTTAAATCAAACTAATTTTTTCCATTGAAGGATATGGCAACGCAATAATAAATATGGCAAATAGAATCATTATTATCACACTCGCTCCTAAAATAATCAACCAAAGTGCCGATGACACAGAGCTCGATTCACTAGAATTTATAGTTCTTTCAGGAATCATCCACCAAGGTAATTCAGAAGTTTTTGTTGAATTGATTGCGATATATCCATTGGCAATAATTTCGACATTTCCAGCAAAAGGGTTGGACGAAAACACAACATAATAGCAACCTTCTATAGTGTACAACATTTGATTCGAGTTAATCGTCATAACGAAATTATTCCAATCGTACTTACATCCACAAGCTACCCAATAGTTTGTGTAATTATTTCTGAGGGATATTTCGGATTTGCGCCAAGAACCATTATTGAACAAATGATTCATAGGCACGATATTATTCATTTCACATGAATCATCACCTAAGTCGGCGTAAGGAGCTAAATGTCCTCTATCAATGTCATATTTTTCTTGCATTCCATTATAACTATACCAAGTGTAATTAGATCCATTTATCCATTTATTCCAACAACCTCCGTTATGTATATGACCTGACGGTTGATAAACCGCATAATTAGCCTGACCTAATGTGAAATTGTAATCTAATTTGTACGCGCCATAATCTAATGTATGATTCACTCTAAGATGATATGCCGAAGTGCTCCATACACATAATACAATAATTGCGAGAAGTCTCATTCTCTTCATGGATATATCCATGAAAAACATAGTATTTACGAATTTCCTTGTACTTTTTCACGAATATATTCGTGAAGAATATGAAAAAAACAAACTTCAGTTTTCTAAAATAATGGATATATTTGGTTGTAAGCACATATAGATTTGTTTTTTATGACTACTGCACATACAGCATAATAATTTTGAGATTGTATTTTATCAATTTCCAATTTCAAAAGTCCCTTATCAGGCAGAGGATCAGGATAATAACCCTCTTCTTCGTATCCATCAGTCATGCCTGTTGCAACGAATGGCAGTGATCCATTCGCCTCTGAAAATAAATGATTCAATATTTTTTTAGCTTTTTTGGCTCTCTTGACAGATTTGATGTATATTTGTTCATACTTGTCGTATTGTTCAAATAACAAAACATATATATTGTATATATATTTAGTGTTCTTATTTTCGTAACATTTGATTCTGTAGGTTCCGTGCAAATCAATGTGAGATAAGTATTTTTTTGTTTTCTTTTTATTACTCGAAATTTTTATTTTTCTCCCAGTGCGATAATCACTGCTCACAAGAACGTATATTCTTCTGGTACCACTATTCTTTTTATACACAATACTACAGATTTGTTCATCACTCGTGGCATTATTGACGGAATCTATCAACTCGTATGGAATACTTACTTTTTCCTCATAAATTGTAACATAATACATATTTATCGTTTCCACACTACCATCTTCAACAATTACTGGTCGACTTTCACACGTTACTCTTTTGTCCATGATATCCTTGTACTTTTTCACGAATATCCTTGTACTTTTTCACGAATTCTTTGCAACTACAATTGCAAAAAGTACAAGGAGAATACAAAAAAACGAGTTTCAGTTTTTAAATCAAATACTTTCTAAAATAGAGTTAATTGTTGAGTTTCAGCCATTCCGATACCGCGATGTGATTGTTTTCTTCGGCATGTCGCACGTGGAAAGGAGAACTGATATAATGACCATTTTCTTTCAGCCATTTCAATAATTCCAACCTTCCGTAAATAACAGCACAATCGATATCTTTCTTCGTGAATTTCAAACCCTTGCTGTGTAAGTATTCTACAGTGTCTATATTGCCAGAGCAGCAAGCAGATCTGAGAACTTTTTGATGCATAGGGTATTCGTTTTCGTACAACCACCTGATGCTCTCAAATTTGCCAAATTTGGCGAAATATAAATCTAACTCGCAAAAATTTTTCAATCTGTCTGCTCCGAGAAATTCCAATACTTCAACAGAATGACAGGCAGCGCCGACGTAAGTTCTGTAACTCACTCCACATCCGTTGCCAATACACCATTTCAGTGCATCGGTGTAGCCATTCTTAGCCAGTTCTCTTCCGAGACAATATTCTCGATTAGCAGGAGTTTTGATATAGCGTTTGGCTATCTTTCTCCATCTTTCGCAAACGTGCTTCGCAAGAGATGGGTACGAATATTCAAATATACAAACGAGAGACTCGACTGGTAAATCGTTAATGCTCATGTTTTGTTTCTGAAGATTCGTGGTTATACTTATTGTTCAAAATATTCAATTTTTCTACTATTCCCGGTTTGTTCTTTATCCCGATATCCTTATACCATTTGATAGTATTCACCAAACCTTTTCCCCTTGACGGAAAGAGATTTCCATGACCCCTCCATTTAAGCGATTTATTTGTCATTTTGTCTATTTTTTTCAAAAAGTCAGCGATGTCAAATTGTGGGTCGATTTTGTCCCGATAATTAGAAAGAATAAAATATTCTAAACTACAATCACCACAATGATCATATCCCGTCTCTACATCAGAGATAGGATTGATGTGCATACCTATAGGTCGTTCAATATTATTATAATAGTAGAACTTATCCTCATATTTTACCGTGTCGTAATTTCGAATATTAGTTATATCTTCCAAACTCCCAACTAATCTCGTTTCAGTAGAGTTTACCCCCGCGAATGGTTGAATATATATCTCACCACTTATATATTCCATTTTTTTATCAGAATAATTCTTCACGAAATCAATTGTGTTCCGACATTTGTCGAACGTCGCAAGATAATTATCATTAATATCTTCGATATCTAAACTAAAGAAAGGTACGCGGAATTTTATCATATATTTCTCAGGCTGTAATATACTCAACCAAACATACTGTTGTGCTAAATCCCACAAAATATCTAAATCCGTTGGACTTTCATCCCCAGAGGTTCTTATATCCGACCAAAAATACAATTTACCAATTTCGCGTAATAATCCCGCTAGCTCGTCGGAAAAAACATCTTCTATGATGTATATTCTAAAATTGGATTCTTTAATGAACTTTATAGATGCTTCATCAACTTTTTCCATTATTCCGTCTTTTCTGTTAACTATGTTAATATCACCAGTAGAATGGTCAAATAAAGCTATTTTTTTACTAATTTGGGTATCATATCGATCATCCTTTGATGTCTTGATGTATACTATATTTCCAATTTTATCTGAATAGTGTGGTTTGCATTTTTTAGTATATATTAACGTCTCCCTTGGATCAACAAGAATAAACTTAACATTTGGGAATAATTTATGCAATAAATAAATATGATTGGATGGACTACTTCCGGCGTATATTACAAAAGCATGAGCGTCTTTCGTAGGCAAACTGTTAGTCAAAAATTGTATTTCATTATCTAGTAATTTGCGCTGTCCTATATGTACAACCGGTCTATAGATCATACTTTTAGGTCTGTACTTTAGTTCGTGTTTTATATCATTCATAACCACACATGGCGGCATATCGTCAAATTCGCTTATTATCGCTAATATTTGTTCGAAATCTTTGCAATTTAATAAAGATTCTGCGCTTCCTGAATAAGAGCGATTTTCGTGCAAATTGAGAAATAACCATATAACAGCCGCCACTACTATTACTAAAATAAATACTAAAATTCTAATATCGTACATTCTCTTTATAAAGAGAATATAAAAAAATATCCACAATTGTTTTATCTAAATTGGATTGACATATTCTATTGAAGGATACGGTAGTGCGACAATAAATATAGTGAATAAAATCATCAATGTGATGCAAATTCCTAAAACAATTAGCCAAAGTATTGATGTAATATCAAATTCATCAGAATTTGGAATATTCGGGGCGCTATTTTCCACTATCCACCAAGGTAAATCGGAAGTTTTTATCGAATTGATCGCAATATATCCGTTAGCAATAATTTCAGTATCTTCTACCATGGGATCAGATGTGAATACTACATAATAACACCCTGCTATCTTATACAATTTCTTGCCATTGGTTATGATAAATTTGTCCCAGTTATATTTACATCCGGAAGCGATCCAATAATTTGTGTAATTATTTCTAAGGAATAATTCAGATTTACTCCAGACACCCTGATTAAAGGTACTATCCATGGGCGCGATATTATTCATGATACAAGATTTATTACCTATGCCCGCGTCAGGAGCTAAATGACCTCTTTCAATGTTATATTGTTGATACGGCATGGTGTAATCACTTACTGTAAAATTAATTCCCAGAGCCATGTGTTTATAACAACCACTATGCGGCACATTCTTTTTAGGTTGATAAACCGCGTAATTAGCTTGGCCTAAAGTGAAATTGTAATCTAGTTTGTAAAGATCGTAATCTAATACATGGTTCACTTTAAGGCGATATGCCGAAGTACTCCATACGCATACAGCAACGACAATAATCACAGAAAGTCTCATTGTTTCCATGAATATATTCATGGAGATCGTAAATGTGTCGACGAAGGGTATATTCATGAAAAATTTACGAAAATTTCAATTTTTTACTTTCTTCTCCATGTTTTTCGTAAATTCCCTGCAAAAAAGTACTCCCTTTATGAATATATTCATAGTTCTTCGTGAATATATTCACGAAAAATTAAGATGTTATGCATAACAGTATAGGAAAGATAATAAATATCATCATTATCAATAAAACATTTGTAATTATTGATTCCTGGGAATTATCCTGTATCCACCAAGGTAATTCAGAAGTTTCTGTCGAATTTAGCAGAATATATCCGTTAGTGGTAATTTTAACATTTCTGGTAGAAATTGGATTTGTGTCAAATACTATATAGTAGCAACCATCTATTGTGTATAGTATTTGATCAGTACTGAGTGTAGTAACATAATTTTCATAATTATACTTACATCCGACAGCTACCCAATGGTAGAAATAATGTGTTCTGAGGAATTTTTCTAGTTTCTTCCAAGTATTATTGTAAAACACATCATTCATTGGCACTATGTTATTCATGGTACATGAATCAGTCCCTACATCCGCTATAGGAGCTAAATGACTTCTATCGATATAAAAACTTTCTAACATTCCACTATAACTATACCAGGTATAATTTTCACCATCTACCCATTTATCCCAGCATTTGCTCATACGAGTATAACTTGATAGCTTGTAGATAGCATAATTAGCTTGACCTAAAGTATAATTGTAATCTAATTTGTATGTTTCATAATCCATCATATGATCCGCTTCGAGATGAAACGCTGAAATACTGCATATGTATATGGCAATAATAATTACGGAAAGTCTCATTGTTTTCGTAAATGCATTTACGAAGAACATAGTATCGACGAAGGGTATATTCACGAAGAACATAGTATCGACGAAGGATACTTTCAGCTTTTTATAATCTTCATATTTTCATTTTTTTTATATTCTTCATTTCTTTGTTTCTTCATTAATATATTCTTTGTTTCTTCATTAATACATCAACAAAGAAATGAAGAAAATAATGTTTTGCGAGCCGGAGAATTCCAACCTTATTGCTGGCGGTCTTTCTGGTAATAAAATTCTGGAGGTAAACACTGAACTTTACAATAAAATAATAAAAGCGCCCAAAATATACGAAACGGATAGTACCACTGCCTATATTTTTGGCAAAAAATACCCACTCAACACTTATGTCAGGTTAGGAACCCAACAAGGCGATTTCTCTCAAATATAGACTACAATATCGCCGTAAAATGTAGAAAAAATGGAACATATCATAAAGATAATTCCGTATCAACTTCCAAGTATCAATATATTTTTTGTTGATATTTTTCATTAATATATTAATGAAGAAACAAAGAGTGTAAACGTTGGGATGATAGAAATATACTAAGAAAATTGAAAAAAGATTACCCTTACATGTTATTCTTGGGAGAAGGATCTGTACGCGGATCATCATTATATGGTCATTACAAAGGAAAAGTATTAGATAGTATCATTATAGATACTGGTTATTTCTTTCAAGAATAATGGACGACCCACTCCTTTATAGATATATTTACAAAAATAACGAATATTTTCACGACAGTGATTGCGACAATGATGCGGTGCCAATACGCCTCACTGATAATTCTGGCGATATAGCATATTTTAGACTTGTGGCTGATGAAGGACAAACTATTTTTCTCACAGAAGGCATTTCAGAAAAAAAGAGGTATTTTATAAAAGTAAAATATTGCCTCTACAATTCTCAAGATGATACTTATTTGGAAAAAATATACACCAATAGAAGTGGAATTTGTAGAAAAGATTCATTTTCTATTTATCATGACAACATAACATTCCCTATGAACATATTAGTAGTTGAACTGATATTTTCTTTGTTGATATATCAACAAAGAACACTTAAGTTACAAACTTTATTATGTAAACATAGTGAAAAAGTACTCGAATTGGTAAACAAAGAGTACTTATTATTCGTTCCTATTTTCTTGGAGCATTGCATTGATGCCGGCACTATACAATTTTCTGGAGCAAATTTCGGAAGGCTAATAGACGTGTCAAATATTTTACGCAGAAAAAATCCAATTATAGATTTATATACACTGCGTACAGTAGATGATGCTCTTGGTAAGATACTAATATTTTAGTTTCTTTTTTGAGATGTCGAAACTTTGGATATTTGCCTACATTGAATATACAGGAGATGTATCCAATAGTATCGTGATCAGATCCAGTGATAAAGCCAGTGTCGGAAGATATGTTAAAGAAAATCCAGAAGTATTTCACGAATTATTCGAAGAAATGAAGTATATAACTTATTACAAGAGCGAAGTGAGAAAAGCTCTATATCCGAAAGATGGTCCTAAGTATCCAAATATAGATGTAAAAAAAGCGTTATCTGAAATACCTGATGACGAGATAATCTCAGAATTTCAATCATATGAAAAAGACTGCGAATCTTCCGCCGTTAATGTAATATGCATTGAAGAAAGTAAAATAATCAACATCTCCTAAGACATTTCCATCAATGATCTCGTGCATCCATTCTACTATATTTTTTTCCGGTATTGTTAGGAATAATCCAACTTTATATAAGAACCTCAACATTTCTAAACTGGGAGTACCTATGAAATAATTATAGTTGCAAGCCGCGACAACACAATTGACTTTATTCACAGGAAATCCATAATTATACAGCTTAGAAAAAACCTCTACATTACCCAAAGAAGCAGCTAGTTCGCAAACTTTATCTGTTTTCATGTGGCCGCCTCTCATAACCATGGAACTTATAAGTTCTTTCCATTTTTTACGTACAAATTGACAAACTGCTGACATAATCCAAAATATGTGTTAAAATTTCGGTGGATAGGGAATCCATTATATTCTTCGTAAACTTGTTTACGAAGAGATTACGGAGAGTACAGAGATTAAGAGGAACATTTAATAAATAATCACGAAAACAAAAAATGATTTTTTGCAATAGTTATATTCTCTTCGTGAATCTCCTTTGCAGATATATCTGCGAAGAACCATGGATAAAATACGCATTCACACAATCTACACTTATAAATCACATCCGCAAGAAGTGGCAACTGTGCCGGTGGATCCAAATATTTCAGAAAAAAATTTGATAAGAAAACTTACTGAAGGCATGACTGCATCAGAACGTTCCGATTTGGTAAAAATATCAACTAATCAACTTTTGAACGCAAACCAAAATCCAATAGGATATCTCTTGGAAAGAAACGGAAAGTACTATTTTGGTGAATTATAATAGACGACATATCATCTCCATAACTTCCTCTGGTAACCATGAAAATACACCATAACGGTCATTTCTTATGATTTTTTTCACAATATTTACTCTCCCGGCTAATTTACATTTGATAAGCATCGGATCTTTTCGGAAGAGATTTCTTGATAATGTATCAAATGACCACGGCTTATCTAGGTTTTCTTTGATATGATCGAAGAGAATATTCGGATTGGCCGACATTGCTTCATAACTATAGGGTCCAAATTCTCCATTCTCAAATATATCCCACCTGATATTAGGATTTTTACACAATTCATGATAATCCCAAAGTATATTTGGATTATTTCGAACGTGATCAAAGAGAACATTTGGATTTCTTGAAACACATTTATAATTCCAAGGTTTGTCTGGATTTGCTAAAATGTACTCGAATGTGATACCAGGATGACTAGATAATTGGCCATGATCCCAATTTATTTGAGGATTATCTCTGACAATTTCATATGTAATGTTTGGGTTTTGGGAAAGCAATTTTTCATTCTCAAATAAATGTGGATTCGTTCGAACGATTTCCCAAGTAATATTCGGATGTGTTGATAATACAACATAATCCCATCGTATCCTTGGATTTGTTTGAATAATATCCCAAGTAATATTAGAATTATATGATAAACAGGCGCCATATATATGCAAATCAGTTTTCCCGAATATATAACTATGGTGTAAAATATCTTCCCAGGTTATACTAGGATTACGTAATAATTTATAATAACCCCATTCTTTGTCAGGGTTTGTTATAATTATTTTGATTGAAATATTTGGATTTTCTGCCATATAACCGTAATCCCAGGGGAATTGCTGATTAGCTTCTACAAATTCCCAATCTATGTTAGGATTTTTTGATAAACTGATCCAATTCCATCCTTTTTTTGGAAATTCTAGTATTAACTTTTGTAATTCGTTCTTCGCAGTCATGATCCGGATACTCTGGCGTTGATCTTATCAATTTTCTTTTGGACTTTTTTTGAAATAGGGTGAATTCCTTTCTTTTTGACTTCTATATTTATCATAATTTCGTTTTCATTGATAACTTTATGCACTTTGAAAGTGCCTATACCCAATGTTTCAGCTATTTCATTAGGTGTGAGAAATTTTCTTATTCTTTGCACTTCTGCTATTTGTTCATTATTAAACTTGTATTTATTTCTACCAGATTTAGTCAGTACCCAAAAATCTTCTCCCCATAATTTTATGTTTATTCTCGACGATTCTCCTTGCTTTATTTTTCTTTTCGTAAGAAGCATTGTTATGTTAGGTACAAAAAATAAGTTTAATTCAAATTTCCCTTTCGAAAGGAAAACCTTTATTTCGTAACCATATCTTCACATCTTCTCTATCAGAATATGCGTATATATCACTATCGCAAGATGTACTACATACTTCCCATAAACAATCTAGTATTTCTATGTTACCATATTCGACAGCAAGTTCGAAAATACCAATTTTAGTGTGGCAATCTTTTTTAATTAGCCATTTTACTATATCAACTCTGCCGAATGTGATGGCAGGAACAAACATATCTGAATCTAACTTGGAGCCGTTTTTACACATCCACTTTACTATTTGTAAATATCCTCTTTCAATAGCATCTTTCAAGATAAATTCTTCAGAACAATAAAACACTGGAACAACCGTTCGCCATTTGCGGCACATAAATTTGCATACAAAATTCATGGATAGTTCATCGCATACATATCCCAACAAGTATTGCAAAATTTCTACTGGGAGAATATCCATTATTTCCGTGAATATATTCACGGAGATTTGCGAAAAAGATGTATTCGCGGAGGATTCGCAAATAAGTTTATGAAGAGAATGTATTTACCCTTTGTGAACGAGTTTTTCCGTGAATACATTCACGGAGTAAATCAATTTTATTAAGAAGAATATCCCAAAACAGCCGCTCCATCCGATATGCGCAAAAAGTTCAAAGCCATCGCATGAATTACAAGCCCTGAAAAATATTCGTACCCAAGACTTTGATATTTTTTAATAAATTCACTAGTACTGGGATCTTCGAGTGCTATTTTTGTTATTTTCGATTAGCCATGTTAATGTGGTGATATCTCTTTTCCGTATTATGCTTTTGATATTCTTCATAAGAAGTCTTTTATTTAACTTTATATCACGAAATATATGCTGTCCTTGCGGAATTTGTGAAAAGATCATATATAATATTTCATTCGGAAGCATGTCCATTGTTTTTTTCCGTAGATATATCTACGGAGAATTTACGAAAAAGATATATTCGCGAAGAGTTTACAAGGAGATTTCATAGTCTTTTCTTTGTGGATAGTTTTTACAAAAAAATCAAACTATTGTTACAATACACCACCAATGTGTGTTTTTAAGCCCTTCGCAATTATAATTGCGAAGAATTATTGATCAATACGTTTTACGGCGAATACCTCGACGAGGATCATTGTTCTGAAACCAATTAGCTATTTGTCGAACGTCTCTGTTTAATTCTTCGGCTATTTCTTTCTTTATTTTCATACAAGGTCGTAAATTTCCCTTTTGAATCTCTCTCAAGTATGCAGTTTCTTTTTCGTTGAAAACGCTCCTACCACCTCTCTTCTTTGGAACTTCCGGTTTCGGAGTTTCCTGTTTCAGAGTTTCCGGACCACTGAACGTGATTTGTATTGGAATATTTATGTACAGCATAGGACTTTTCAGAGACACAAGAAGAATTGCCGCGATTTTTTCGTCATCCATTATCTTCGTAATTTCTTTGCACTAGTGCAAAGAGGATATTAGCGAAGTTTACGAAAAGTACAAAGAAATTGGTATATTTTTGAGAACAAAATCAAATTTTTAAAATATATCTATTAACATGGTGCGATCAGTGGGCTCATATTTATATCCGCCCATCTCTTTGCACATTTTTTTCCACAACCTATCATCCTTCGTTAATGTAGTGCTGCTCTGTAGATGTATACATTCTATTAGTTTTGGTAATTTTGGATTACCTTTGAGACGATGCGCGAGTATTTTTAACAAGAAGAATGGGTAGTATAATTTATTGCTAATGACCGATTTGTTGAAAATTCTTAGTACATCTTCTCTCTTGCTAAGTTTTTCGAATACTTCAACCGCCATGGAAAAATCGCATAATACTTGCTGCTCTTCTTCTGAAGATAACTGCGGAGGTGAAATCGGATTGCCATTTAAACCCGTGATCATCTTTCTGATCAAAGGAGCATGATTATTCAGCTTCGGTAAGCGGACTATTTTCAACCATTGTCGAACTTGACGGCATTTCATATCGTTCATGCTTCTCTTAACACCCATACGCGTGTAATCTTTCACTGCTTTTTGATTAATTTTTTCAATAGCTTCCGGCGAGATAGTTTTATTTTCTTTCGCCTGTATTTGGTACAGCCATTTAGCACAATGAGCACTAGGATTATGTTTCTTGTGTTTTGCACAAGTAATTTGTTGGTTATAAAATTGACTATCTTCAAACAGAGTGCCTGGTAGATTTTCTATATATCCACATTTATCGCATCTTTTTTCAGATTCTTCTGAAAATAACACCAACGTTTCTTCACATTCAGGACATACATCATGATTTTTGGTTTGCAAATTCGGGAGATCAGGTTTATTCTCCTCGTATAAAGACAGGAACTTCCTAAAAGTATTTTGGCAAGTCAATTTAGCTAAAATTTGGTTGTTTATCCCCTGAAATACTGAATCTTCAGCATCGTAAAATGGGGACATATCGTCAAGTTTATGATTTTTTAATACAATTGTATTTATACCTTTAATTTTGTTGATAGTAGTGTAGAAATTACTGTAATTTTCGAAACTGGAAACAATGGAGCGTATATTACCTTGTAATCTATCCATCCTGTCGGTGATATTCTCAGATATCAGTAACTGGTAAAATGTATTAGATTCATAGTTGCCTTCCACTGAATAATATTGTGATAATATGGGAGATACTATATCAAAATATCGCTCCTGCAGAGAAAATACATTGGAGTACATTTCATCTAATTGACTAATAATAGACTGCGTTGACACATATTCACTCTTATTACTATCTGCCCAAAACTCCCCAAATTTCGGCACTCTAGAGCTAGATGTGGCAGTTTTTTTCTTGCCTTTTTTGGCGTTGGAATTTCTTTTTAGACCTTCCTGTTCGTATTGGTCAAAAATTTTTAATATTTCTTTTGCATAAATTGTGAGATCTGTTAATGAATCAAATCTTGCCACAAATTTTAAGTGTGTGGGTTCTAATGATTTTGTGCTAGTCATGCTTTATTAATATTTGTCATTGGTTCAATTAGAAAAAATCGATATTTCGGAAAAAATATTTAAACACATGTATCCAATTAGTATAGTTTCCGTAAATGAGAAAAAATAATAAGAGTCAACCTGCCGTTAAGCAGGAAGCTGACGATGGATCTGCGGAGTATAATCATAATGTAGATAAATTATGGGCAATTATCCAATCTATGCCAAAACATGAAAAGAAAAAGGTGATAGATTCTTTAGACGAAAAGACTATTACTGCATTACGTGTTAGAAGAAATCCTTATCGTAAACCTGTTTTTATGGGGAAGACTAACAAAACATTAGCTTTTTCTATGATAAATATTACAGAGAAAGACGCTCAAAGATTTGCTATGACTTCTTTGATAGGATTTTTATATCGTATGTTGGACGAATACAAGCCAAAAGGTCATGAAAATTTCGTTAGTGAAAATGACCCGCAATTTGCTATGCCATTTAATGAAATGGTGCGTGAATTGCGAAAACATAAACCCAATGAATTATTGATGGATGAATTTGAAAAAATTAAGAAAAAGATTGAAGAATTAAAACACGATACTACGAGTAAAGAATACAAAGAAGCCGCTAAAGAAAGTTTTATCGTAAGAGCGAAAATATACAAGAACAAAATATATTGGACCAGAGAAGATCTCGCTCTTATGAAAGAGAAAAAGGAAAGTTTAGAAAGAGAAGTTAAACATAGCGATACTAGAAAAGACGATCTATTAAAATCAATCCAAGAGCTTAACGAAAAGAAAGCTAAGAAGCAAAAGTTTGAAGAGGGTAGACTGAATATGTCCAAAGGAACGCCAGAATCCATAGAATCCGGTCAGATTCCTGAAGGGTTGAAAGTCGAAGATATTTTGAAGAAAATGAGCAATTATGTCATAGAAATAGAAAATAAAGAAAAACTAGTCGAAAAAGAAACCGCCAAGAATGATGAGTTGCGCAAGGAATTAGAGTTGCGGGTAAAACAGTGCGAAAACTATGAGGAACATCTCAAAACGTTAGAGAATAAGTTCAAAGATCTGAAAGTAGATTTCTTGAAGAAAACTGGTCGATCTAAACTAGCAGCCGATCTCATAAGAGAAGGTAAATCTAATACTAGAAAGAAAACTGTTAAAAAAGAGTTGAAAACAGAATTAGATGAGGTAATGGTAGATAAATACGAACCCAATGATGATGATTACGATAGTATAGTTGATAAAATTAAGAAAAAACTTAATATCGAAAAGACCAGTGAAGAATACACCATCGAAATCCAAAATCAGGTAGAGCAGTTCTTAGATGAATACTTGAGATATAATCCTGATAACCACGTCAGATGTGCGTACAAACCTAATTACGACGATCCGCAAAGAACTCCTCTGGAAAAAACTCAAGAAAAAGACCTTCAGGAGAAGAATTACGAACGAACAGTAATTCCTCCGGACGATACATTCTTCAGATGGAAGAGATATACAGAAGCCAATTATGAGTGTTTGCGACAAGCCACGGACGATATTTATTGCGAAAAGTTCGATCTAGAATATGCCATAGTACCGCTACAAGAATTCACAGGTGAGGATAAAGAAGAAGTGATGAAGAAATTTAATGATTTCAAACTAAAATATGCTTCAGAGTTCGATTCAGAAATATTCAGTGCCGACTTTGGTGTTTGGAATCTTCTCAGCTCATGGGAGCAAAACAGAGAAGTGCGCGATTTCTATACAGAAAAGACTGAAATCATCAAGAGAATTATAGATCAACATAAATCAGATGAAAGAATGGGTATTTCTTTGATGAAGGATCGCGCTAAGAAAAAGAAAGAAGAAAACGAGGCCAAAGAAGGTCCTCACGATCCAGCTCTTCATCAATACAGGAAATCTCTCAAGCCAAATGAACAATTGGAAACACATGGTGCTAAATACATTGATGAAATCGATAATGATGACTTTTCCGAAGATGGTGAAATTCGCGCTGATCGAGTTCCTAGAGATACAGAAGAATCAACTAAGCAAGAAGTGGAAGTGGGAGTTCATGTTATCAAACCTTATATAGGTGGTGGCAGAAGAAGAATCCCGCGAGGACTTGGAGAAAACTGGAAGTTCAACATACCCGCTCAAGAATTACCAGAGGGTTCGGTTAAATTATTTACTGGTCCCGAATTCCAACAAGAGAATGAGGATTTGATCAATAATTTTTCTATATAATTTTTCGTAAACTCGTTTACGAAGAAATACAGAAAAACTCGTTTACGAAGAGATTACAGATAAAAAACTCGTTTACGAAGAGATTACAGATAAATGAACAAAGCATATACAGAGAAAGGAATACATTTGCGAAGAGAATATATTTTTTTGATTTATCCTTTTATACATAAAAGGATGATGTATAAAAGTTGATTTTTTTGCAATTATATTCTCTCCGTAAATTCTCCGTAAATATATTCTCTTTGTAAACGAGTTTACAAAGAAGACCATGCACTCTCTACCTACTGAAATCCACGCTATGATCCTTTATAAATTACCAATAAAGAATATAATCGCTATGAGTGCGACTAGTAAATATTTTCATGAAATTTCCCAATCAATGTGGAAACATTTGCTGATAAGGGATTACAATTATAACAAACCGAGCTACAAAGAAGAATATATTTCATCTTATTTAGATGATTGCCTTATCCAGGCGCTGCATAATATTACGCAAACGATTCAAGGTCGATCAGAGCCTGATATCTTGTTTGAAATGTTTATACAAAGTATGGTGGCCACACTGTTAAGATTTCATAAAAAAGGAGCCGCCGATTTTTATTCGGCTGTTGGTGATTTACAGAGGGTTGTGCGAGAGAGACATCGGCTTTCAGCAAACCGCGTAGCTGAGATAACTGAGGAAGTTTTTTACGAAACGCATTTTCAAGTCATAACTCAATATATAGAGAATCGTTGTCCAGAACGTGCAAGAAAAGTAATAAATACAGTAACCGATATAACAATGTTACTTAATATAATAGAAGGCTTGTTGATGAGTAATACAGCATCGATGTGGACCGCACATTATTGTATCAATCTTATCGGTCAAAAAAGACACGGGCTATCACTAAAATTTTTGATTACTAAAATTCTGATAAGGGAGTGTGATGTTAATATACACGTGAAACGTATAATGCGGCTAAAAATAGGGCATGTGGAAAGATATCTTACACCTGAAGAAGTATCACAAATTATGAGTGATTAAGCGAATATATTTTTTTGATTTATCCTTTTATGTATAAAAGGATGATGTATAAAAGTTGATTATCTCCGTAGATATATTCTCTCCGTAAATTCTCCGTAGATATTCTCCGTAGATATATTCTCTTTGTAAACTCTTCGCGAATATATTCGCGAAAAATACGGAAAAGACCATGTACTCCCTACCGGCGGAAATACACACTATGATTCTTTATCAATTACCCATAAAAGAAATAGTGGCTATGAGTGAAACCAATGGGTATTTTCATGCGTTATGCAATACCCAATCACTGTGGAAGTTTTTGTTATCACGAGACTATAGCATAAAGCGAGAATTCTCCAATTACAAGGAAGAATACATACCATCTCATTTAGACTTATTCACTATCAAATCGTTGCGTCATAATTTATCTCAAACTAATATCGATGGTTGTCAAAGCAAACACAGGGCCGGATATATAGATATGATAGAGATAAATTTATCGGAGCTTGCTGTATCATTATTACTATTTCATAGAAAAGGTATCTTGAATCTTCATTCAATGCTTCAAAACCACATTATTACTTCACGTGTCGGATATCGGGCTACTATAGGAACCTTGATCGCCCGATTGGACACTAGAATTACGCATATTTACCGCGATAATATTGTAAAGTGCATTAATGAAGGTAAGCCTGAAAGGGTGAAGTCTATGATGGACGCTATATGCGGTAATATAATATGGATGAATGTAATAAGGATATCATTATCAAATCCTTATAAATCAGGATGTTTCATTTGGGTAGTGGATTATTGTATCGAGATTATCGAAAGTGAGGAATATGACTTACATTTGAAATACAGCGTCGCTAAAATAATAATATCTGCTAGCTTATGTTTTAAAGAGGTATGTACAGCAAAAGGGATCTTATCATACGCGGAAAAATATCTCACACCTGAAGAGATATCACAAATTTCGCGTGATTAAATGGATATTTTTTTTTATTTATCCTTTTGTGCACAAAAGAATGATGTAAAAAATATGAAAGTTGATTTTTTTGCAATCTCTTTGTAAACTCTTTGTAAATATTCTCCGTAATCTCTTTGTAAACGAGTTTACAAAGAAGACTATGTACTCCCTACCAGCCGAAATCCACGCTATGATTCTTTACAAATTACCTGTAAAGGATATAATGAGCATGGATCTTGTTGATAAATATTTCCATGAACTTCTTGCCGGTATGTGGAAATACTTATTGGTCAGAGATTATGATTTGGAAACTTGCGATTCGAGTTACAAAAATACGTACATATCCTCTTATTTAGATGTTCACACAATTCGGTTGATGAATAAAATACTAGAGGAAATGCTAGATATATTCCAAAATTGGAATGGAGCATTCCATTTTATTCTAAATTCGGAGACCTTTGATCATATAGATCTGTTAATACAATTTCATAAGGAGAAGGCATCGAATTTTTATATTCTTCTCAGTGATTTGCCAAACATGGTACCGGAAAAATATCGAGTTTCTGTAGAATCTCATATTACTGCGATTGATGCTTACTTTCATAGTTTATATTATGATCATATACGAAGGAGTTTAAATTTAGGTCATATGGAAAATGCAAGATCGTTGCTGGATTCCTTGATTGGCACCACGATAATACGAGAAATAATAAAAATTTTACTCGATCCAGCAGACACTACACCATGGACAATGGACTACTGTGTAGATATAGTTAAAAACAAAAAGCACCCTATGCAGTTAAGATATCGTATTGTAAAAATAGTGATGGCGGTGTATGAGAGTGATCGCAAGCGTATCAAACCAATGGTAAGATTAAATATAGATTATTTTAAAGAGTACCTTACACCTAAAGAAATATCGCAAATTATGAGCGAATAAAAAGATAAATACAAAAAGTTGATTATTTTATATGCGTTTATATTCTTCGTACTTTTCACAAATATATTTGTGAAAAACATAGAGAAAAATACGAATATATTTAAAAAATAGGGTGTATAACACGAAGTTATACTTGTTGAAGAGAGATTGCTCTTTCCTGTTTTTTTTACTACAATACTTGAGAATTCGCACTTAAACTATCCCTAAATTCATTCACTTCTTCATTTGATAAAAGAATATCTTGTGGCAATGTTACTATCAATTCTGAATTAAGTTGATATTTCCTACCTTTAACTATTTCGATATCTACGGCTATCTTTTTACGTTTCATAGCAAGGAATAAAGATAATCTGTACTTTATTGTTTCAATATTGGACGTAAAATCAGAGCTTTTCATTATTTTTAACTCATATATTTTAAATATATTTGTTGGGGGAAAATGGATCTTATTATGAATTTCTCCAATTTTCTTACAAAAAACTTTTACAACCTCTTCGTCATAATAGGAATTTCTTAAAATATTATTGAGTTCTTCTTGCATTTCTTCGATCTCTTTGTTTTGAACGATTTTGCTATTATCTTCTACTAAGTCTTTCTTATGACTGTTGAGATTTTTGACGTATTCACTTCTACAAATTTTGCATTCATTTCTTCTTCCGTCTTTCTTAGATTTGTCTATAGGAAAATCTTCAACCAGTTTATTCTCGCCACATTTATAACACTCCTTTGTTTTTCCGTCTTCAGGAATGCTTTGAGCGCCGGCGTTATGTTTTTCCGCCTTTTTTACAGATCTTAACAATTTATTTCTATTATTCCGGCAAATTTTACACATACTTTTACGCCCATCTTTTTTAGATTTATCTATAGGAAAATCCCCAAGATTTTTTTCTTCGCAACAACTACTACATATTTTCCCCTGCATTTCTTTAGAATCAATGGTTTTCTCTTTACAATGTATATTATTCACGTCTAAAAATTTTATAATGTATTCTTCGATGTCCGAATACTTGAACAAATTAGGAACTTCTATCAAAACTATATTGTTTATTCTGCAATATTCTTCTTTGAAGATATCCCTAACTACTTGTTTTTCAAAATCACCTTCTTTTCTGTGATATTTCGCAAACTGCATATAATGTTGAGGTCCATTATACTCTAATGCTATTTTGAGATCCGAGTTATATAAATCTAATTCTAACGATCTGCCCGTTTCAGGATTCTTAAAACTCGGAAGTCTGACTTTGTTAAATATATATCCAGGAAATAAACCTTCTAGTATTTCCTTACAAGCTGTTTCCTTTCCATTATAAGTCATCTTGTTTAGATTTTAAGTAAGGAACTTTCTAAATAAAAAAAATATATAGTATAAAATATCACATTTAATCCAATATTTTTTTGAGTTCTTCTATTTCTTTTTCAGTTATGGAACATTCTTCCGGCCAACTCATGATTATTTTGCCTTCCTTATAATTACGACTAGTATATATTTCTTCAATTTCGTAGCCGCATTCGCTTAATAAGAATTCCTTTATTTTATCGTCCGCATTGTTATCATTTGTTTTAATTTCTACACTATTTCGCAATGTTTTTCCTTGTGGTAGGAGACTTTTTTTAAATTCGTCTACTTCCTCGTAAGAAAGAAGAATATCGGGTGGTAACTCGACAATTAAATTGAAATCTAGTTGAAAATTTGTACTTTTACACACCTTAATATCCACATCAATTTTATTACGCTTGATGGCGAGAAATAAAGACAACTTAGATTTTATTATTTCTACACTAGATTTGAAGCTAGATCCGCCGGATATTTGTGATATACATATTTTTATTTTATTTGTGGGTTGGAACATAATTTTTTGGTAAGTATTTTCTATTTTTTTACCAAGAGCTTCGAAAACACTTGGACTGGTTTCGGGGTTTCCGAAAACACTATCGATCTCTTCATGTATCTTTTTAATCTCTTCGTTTTTGTTAGATTTTTTGACAATTTCAGGATTATTAGTTATTTTTTTCTTATTCGCATTGAATGTTTTAGCGTGTATTTTTCTGCATTCTTTACATTCGTTTCTTCTACCATCTTTTTTACCTTTATCAATGTGAAATTCTTCAATATTCTTTCTCTCGCCACATTTATTACACTCCTTCCCTTGGTTCTCCATTTTATATTATAAAATTTTATTTGGTTACTATTATAGGTCTACGTTCTTTTATTTTTTGAGACTTATACTTACGTTTTATATTTTTTAGAATATAAAAATAGGGATAAAAAATAATTTCAAAACTGGTTTTATTAATTTTTGACGAATACCGGAAATTTCGTCTGTCTTCGTCTGTTTATTATAAAATTAATTAGGAAAAAAAGCTCCTCCTAGATCGATTTATGACGAATAATACAAAGCCAACTATTAATTTCTTACAAAGAAAGCAATAAAAAGGGAATTACTCAAAAATAGAAATGTATCTCCGTAATAAACAGACGAAGACAGACGAAAAAAGTCTGGCAATATTTTGACCTATCTTTATATATTACCTGGAGTATGAATTTTCCATGAAAACTTGAACTTTATAGTTTCCGGTTTTCCGATCGCGAAACTTGAAAAAAAGAGAAAATTACCTCAAGATTCGGGTTCAAGTACATCTAATTTTAGCCCAAAATCCCTTTCGAGCACATATGTAAAACTGTAAGAATCGATCATTCCTTCCTCAAGCATAGTGCCCCATCTGCAATATTTTTCGTACTCTTCTTTTAATTTTTTCATCATTTCATCATAATTATCGATGTGTTCCCCTGCATCAAATCGATAAATATAGAATCTCCCTACTATGTAGGAAATTTGTTGTCCGAAAAATGCCGTCTCATAATCTTCGAGGCTAGGAGGTCCGCCAAAAAGCCATCCATCGCAATGCGGATGGGTGTGAAATGCGTACTGAGTGCCCGAATTCGCGACGGAAGTTGGGGTCCCGAAGTAAAATATTTGGTAAGTTTCACCCCGTAAGTCGATATTTCCGGAGCACTCATTTGCGAATGAGCCGGTTATTTTTCTGATCGTGGTCAAAATATTGACTTCGGTCTCGGTGAAACTCATATTTTTGTACCAAAAAATATTCATTTTTTTTGATTTTTTTTTAACAGAGTCGCTAAAAGTTGGCAAGAAAAAAATTCCCGAACAAGCCCTAGATACACCCAACGCGAATAATCCTATACCATAATTTCGAGAGTACTTCCTCTCCTTTCGGATCTGGAAACATAAAGTTCTGCGTGTATATTTCTCAATGGTATTACAAAATTGGGCACGAAGTAGTTAGTAGGTTGTTTGATTCCATATCCAACTCCACATTTATATCTAGATGGACAAAATATCTTTTTTGATATGTTGAACAATAATGATTTAGGTCTTTCTCTGCGAAAATGCCAACGCCGTCCTCTTACCCCAGATTTATCTTCATCTGCGGGAGAAGGCCACATCTCTGACTTATTGAGATAATCTATTAATAATGTTTTTTCTTTTTGATTGACGATAAATCCAAAGCCTCTCTGATAATATTTCATCAATATATCGCGCAGATTTTTATTACATGATACCCACCTCATATCTATATTAATTCCTGTATAAGCGGCTGTTATGAAAGTCGGAAATATCATTACCTTATTTCCTGTGTAATATGCTCTGACGCACCCTAGATGAAATTTGGATATAACTCCAGGAATCGAATTCACAGTAAAGAACTCTATCTCTCGTGGAAGACCGGTAATTCTATACTTGTATTTGTTTTCAGTTTTTATACATACTAATTCTAAGACGGAATCTATGCACTTGGTTCTTTTATTAACTGCGAAATTATGTTTTATTATTTCGTAATGTTCTTTCACTATTTTATCAAACTCTTCAAAATCGGTCGTTTCGATCATAATATCAATGTCTGTATACGAACCGGCGACACATTGCGAATTAGAATCTAGTTCCGGCTCTTTTTCGTAAATAATTTTGCGAACATTTCTCAAACGTTTCTTGATTGGTTTTCCTGGATAATATTCGTCTATGTACTTCTCGAAACTGCTGAAATTATTTTCTAATGGATTTATAATCAAACACGCAGTCATAGTTGATCCGCAAAGAGCTGATTTAGTCCAATCCAAACCCTTCAAAATACCCCCAGTGTATATATTTAAACGTTTCTTAAACTTTTTGTAATTGTGGATACCCCTCTCGCCGAATAAGAAACATGGCTCCACTGGTTGTTTAGAATATCCCATGAGTCCAGTAATCATACATGGTATGTAAGGGTTGATACTGCTAAATTTATACTGAAATAATTTAGATACAGAATTACTCTTGGAGTTTATCTTGATCAAATATCGGTCGCCGCCACTCGCTCTGGAATATTTGGTTTTCTCCTCTAAGAATAGTACACGCATAGTATAAAATAGATATTTCTCCATTTCTGGTACTATGATGCATATTTCCTCCATGCGGCCGGATACCAACAACATATGACAATGTTGTATATCCACCGCGAGTGAAATCACAAACATTTTCAACAAAATAATTAAATTCATGTCAAGTAAACAAGTTATAATCATATTAACTTGTTCTTGCGTCATTTCGCTTTTCCTTGGATCGTATTCCTGCATATGATATTCATAATAATTAACTAAATTAGCTTGTGGAAGTGCGTAATTTGGATTAACTAATACAGGAGGTGCTACAAAGTGTATCTTATTAAAATCCACAGATTCAGTACAACTCAGCAATTCTTCGTTATCTTTCCAGACCTGAATAGATTTCTTTTGCCAACATATCATATAGCCATTAAATATTATATCGTCTTGATGGTTAGTTAAGTCCAGCATATATTTGTCTGCAAATAACAACATATCTAATATTTCTTCAATATTTCTAGCCGGAAATTGGAAAATATTTTTCATAGAAACTTCAGGCATGTGCAAAGCCTTTCCTTCTGGTGTTTCGTAATACTTCTTTTTACAGTAATCCGATTCGCTAAAAAATTTTCCTGGGGCAAATACTTCTCCGTTTTTAGTTATTATGCGAATATCTTCATTATTAGGAATATCTGATTCATAATCTATGCTGTTCATTTTCTCTACAAAGAGAATCCTATATTTTCTTCAAATTTCTTTGAGAATGGGTTGTTTGTGTCTATACCTATGTCTTTCTTCAATATTTGAGAACAAAATTTCCCAACTATATCAGAGCACATCGTGAAGTCATTTGGAACAGGATCGGCTACCAAATAGTAGAATTTTTTCTCCGCTCTAGAATATACTAGCTTAGCGTGTTCTGGAGCCGATTTATCGAAAACAGCGTTGATAATTACTTCTGCTTTTTTCTTTTCTATAGTAGTGAAATTGTTAGCAGTTCTTTGGAAGAAAGCCAGAGCAACTTGTCTATCAAAGAAAATACTGTAAAAAGCATTTTTACGAATATCTGTATCTAATTTGTTGTCATCGTGAAATGCATACCAATGCGTAATATTAGCCCACCTTCCTTTGAAGAAAAAGTGTTTAATAATTTCACCATCTTGAGTTGTTTCGCCTTTTACTTTTCTCTTGCCTTCTTTTATTAATTCCAATAATTCAGTGGTTGCATCATCGAATACTACTAATACTCGTGGATTAAAGTTAAGGTATTTTATCGCGAATGCTTCTTCTTTGGATAAATTTCCCGCGGATAATCTTCTCGCATGTGGTCCAATTATTTTTTTGTAAAACCTTATGAGTTTGTATTTGAATAATTCTTCTATTTCTTCTATTTTGCTTCTTTTAACTCCTATGTCGGAGTACATTTCGTCTGTTTGCAACTTAGCTTGTTCTCGTAGTTGTACCAATTTTGCTTGAAATTTTCGTGCCGTCGAGTTGGCCACTTTTACGAAGAGTCCATGTAAAACTTTCAAGTTATTAGCTAAATTGTAGATAGTTGTGGCCGCTTTTTGTCTCAAATAAATGTTTCTAACTTCTTTAACACTAAATTCCTCGAAGATCATTGGTTCCGGTACATGTTTACTAAAATCCCCTTTCTGATTTTCAGTTGGAGCAAATACGAATACTAGCGGAAATATATCCCTCATTATGTACATAAAATTATATATAGCAAAGGTCTTACCCGATTGTGATGGTCCATAAAATATTACACTCTTGTTCAAGAAAATCATATTAGTTTTCTTAAGAGGTGGTATAATAATCTCTTCTTCCGCTTGTCCTCTACATCGGAACGCGACGTGAATTCCTTCATCTTTTTTATAAAATTGGCCCCTATTTCTGGGGATTTTTCTAGGATTGTCAGGCTCTCTCCTAGTTTCCTCACTTTCTTCTTTTTCAAATAAATTTTCAAGGTCATCTTTGACAAAACTAGCTAGAAAATCAATAGACATTTTTCTTATATTTTCTATATATCTTTCTAATTATCTTTATTTACGATCACGATATTATCACTTGTCATAAGCGCGGGTTTATCATCAAATATTCCCTCTAGGCTGTCTTCACCTTTCCCTGATACATTTACAGATTGTACTGTTTGTTTTAGAACCTTTTCTTCATGTTTTTTATCAAATTCGTCCAAGACGTACTTGTAGTGCAAAAATACAATAGCAAAAACAGCTACTAATAAATATATTCCCGACCTGAACATTAATCTCCAAAAACTAGGACTATCATCTAGTTCAGCTTCTTCTATTGCTTCATTGTATGATTCTGATAATACTGTATACATGACTATCATTATCACCAAAACTATCAATAAAGATGTGTAAATTGGGTTATTAAACAATGCGCTTAATGTTGCGGAATTAGCAATATCCGATAGAAATTCTTCTATGCCGAACCCCATCTTTATATTATCGGCTGAAAAAATAATAATTTACTATAATTAATCATCCGCGGCGAAAATAGGCTCGTCGTCGAATTCGAAAGTAATAGGTTCGTCGACTTCTTCATCTGGGTATTCTTGTGCTTCGAGCACTTCCAATGCTGGAGGATCGGGACGTTCTTCTTGCATAGGAATAGGTTTCATGGAAACTGGTGGAGCCGAGGGAGCTTGATATCGAGGTCTTTGGGGTTTATTGGCACTCATTATAGACTCTAATCGTTTTATAGTTTCTTCTTGTCTAGTGATTATTTCTTTAAATTTATTGGCTAATTCAGCATATTTATTCCTCTCTCTTTTCATGTGTTCTTTCTCTTCCACCAATATCTTGATCTTTTGATTTAGTTTATCACATACTTCTTTTGGGATAGAGGGGATTTCATCGGGATTTCTGATGTCGACACCGCTATTTTTAGCCATGAGAATACTACAAAATCTAGTCCTCTCTTGATTCAATAGTTCTATGAATTTGTCCTTGAGAGAAGATACTTGATCTCGCGATTTATTTTTATCTTTCCTGGTTTTGCTATTTGTAACAGTGCTCGCGGTTTGCGATAGTACGATCGTAAATTTAGTAAGTGTTTTTGACAAAACATCTCTAAATATATTATTCTTTCTATCGTCAGAAGATGAAAGTATTTTGTAATAATTTTCGGGGATGAGACCCCTGACAACCACGTCTATAAATCCAAAGTATGTATCGGATGTTTGAAGATATTCCTTATAATTTTTATGCAGGTCTTTCACTATATCAACATAATGCTTATTGATTTTCTCGGTCTTCTCTGCTTTCTTGCAAAAAGCGGTATTATACCTATTCACTGCAATACGATAAGCGTCATCCAAACTTTCTGAATTCTCTTGAGCAAATATGTCCAACGCTACGTTATATAGATTGTTCCAGTAGCAGTTGGCGAAGTATACGCCAATAATTTCAAATACCGGATTGATCTTAGGCTCTTCCATTTTATTTTCTATATAGTATTTCTCTAATATAGTTAAAAAAATTATACGTTTAAATGTGGAATATATTTAGATGCCACTCCTATTACGATTTTGGAGATCTCTCTAAATTCCGCTTCCTTGGTTCTAGAAACATTTCCTCTAGTAATAAATAATTTGCCATTTATTTTCAAACTCATTATTTCTATTGTGTTCGTTTTTCGCGGTCCCGCGATCTCCCATTGTATGTAATTATTCGCAAAATAAACTCTTATTTTGATTTCGAACGCGCGATCTTCTATCCCAATGGATGCTATGGGCGGCTCAAATTCAAAAGAATTTTCTAGCGATTCTTTGCAATCTCTGTAATATTCCTGAGCCAATATCATACCGTACCATTTGCTATAGATATCGTAGTCAAATTTAGCCCATAAGAGAGTATTTTCTTGTATCGCATCGTTATGTTTGTTTAATACAGCCAAGAGAATTTTCTTTTGCAATATTTTTTCGTAAAAACTTGTGCACCATTCTCTCCAAATTTTACAAACTTTGGAACATTTTAGCAAACCAGTGAAAGTTTGGCAAACATATTCTACTATTCTATTGGTTACCAACTCCACCGCTACAATACTGTGATCCATCTTATTGAAGCGTGAAAAAAATCATTTTTCTACAATATATTCTCCGCAAATAAATCCTCTGCAAATAAATCATCCGCAAATAAATCATCCGCAAATATATTTGCGGAAAAATGCCAGAACTAGCGATAATAATAGTGATATTCATTGTGTTAATATACATATATATGAATATAGTTGCGGATACATACGTACACGATAGATATCTTAGTAAAATGGATGACTCGGATCCTGAAATATTAGAATATTACGATTTTTATGGCAGTAAACCTGGTAATTTTCTGTGCTTGGTAGCGGGGACTCATGGAAATGAACCGGCTGGATCTGTTTTTCTATATGATTTTGTACTTTTCCTCAAGAAGAACCCGGACTTTTTGAAAAGGGGAAAATTAAGAATTATACCCGCTGTAAATAAATGGGGATTGATGCGAGACATTAGATATAACAACGACCATTTTGGAGTGTTGCCAAAATCCGATATTAACCGTAACTACACTGAAGAAGGCGGTACAGAACCTATTTCTCAAAATGTTGTTGATCTTGTCAACGGAGCCAATCTAGTAATGGATTTTCATGAAGGATGGGGTTATCATAGATGTCAAAAATCTAGTATAGGATCGTCGCTAACTCCGACTAGTTATGGTCCAGCGATGAAGATTTCTGATTCTATAGTCGGAAAAATAAATGACAACATTAATCAATCTTGTAAGTTGTTTTCTTCCATGCCTGGTAAATCGTGCGAAATTTCGTCAACTCTTGGATGTCATATGCAAAAAAATAAACTACCATACATATTGATGGAAACAACAGGACAAAACAACATACAAAATATATCCGTCAGAACAAATCAAGTCAAAATAGCAGTACTAACTGCTTTAGATTCTCTAAATTTTATCTAAAATATATTGGCATTTCTCATTTTTTGCGTAACGCTTTCGCTGTAGGGAACTCGTTTACCTTTCTTACCTTTCTTGTTTTTATTCTCTTTGGATTTTTCTGATGGCGTTAGTCTCTTTATTACTTTTTCTGGTAAATATCTACCATTCTTGTTATCGTCAACGTACTGCCAGTTTTCCGCGGTCCATTTATGCAAACTGGTTCTAGCTTTGGGAACTTTATTTCCATATCTTCCGCCTAATCTTTTATATTCTTTAACAGCTAATTGTGCTTTTCTGGCATTCCATCCTATTCCTCCCATACCAGGAGAGTTCTTGTATTTCTTTTTGATTTTTTCCCATAACTCGGGATCTAATTTTACCGCACTAGCCATTATATATACAAAAAAATAGAAAATTTACGATCTAATAATTGTACAGAGATATTTCTATTCCTTTGCTTCGGATATTTTCTATATATTTCGGCAGTTCCGAAGGTCCTTTCATCATTAATGGCGTATTGATTAATTTTATATCTTCTATAAAATCTTGTTTCCATTCCAAGATTTTTTCTTCGGAAGATTGTATTAAACCTATAAAAGTGTAAATAATACTCAATGTTAATTTATAATCATAAACGCCTTCATTTGCTAAAACTAAAGACCTAACACCCCTTCCTTCACTAACATTTTGCACTACTAATTGTACATAGTCTTCTCCGCTAGGAGGGTGGAAAACAATATTACTATTTGGGTATAATATATGTGTGTGAAAAATTATTCCTTCTCTTGGATAGTCTTTAACTTCATCCATTTCCCCTAAAAATAACTGATTCCCAATTTTTCCTTGAACAATAGCACCTGATAACTCCCTTCGTAGAGTATCGGAATATTGCCATGTGGCTCTGAGTTCGTATAAGGTGGTGTTCATGGTTTCTGCAAATATATTTGCAGATGAGTTTACGAAGAGATCTTAAATTTGTGCCCCTTCGTAAAATTTTACGAAGAGTGGAGTATATTCATAAATGTATTCAAATTTTGTAATTTCGACAAAAAATATTATTGTTTTAGTTTTCTTTTTTTATTCTCTTGGAACTTCTCCTATGTTTCCAACAGTATTCTTCGTCTTTCAGTGGATTATTCCTACATGCTCCGTAATCCAAACTTACGTAGAGACACTTTTCGTTTCCATCTTTCTTTCTTGATTCTTTTTCACTCTCTTCCTTGATGCTAATTTTTCTTTTTTTCGATCCGCCAATCACCTGTGATATGGTGTTGATAGCTTCGGCGTATTGCGCAGCTTCCTCCGTATATGATAATTCTTGACAACATTTGATCATTTTTTCATAGACAAACAACTGTGTTTTACTTTCTTGAAGTTTGATGTATCTGCGACCATGTTTGTATGCTTCTTCGTAAAATCCTTCGTCGCATTCCAAGGTAAACAATCGCAGCAATGATCTATCACAGCCTCTTTCTTCGGCTCGTATGTACCATTCTCTTGCATCATTTATCGACCCAAATACCTTATCTAGTGCCAAAGCCATGGCGGTAGCACCCATCATTCTGTACCGAGTGTTAGTGGATCGTTCGAAAGCATCGCTTAAGCTTACTAAGTAATGTTTATTGTAATTATCCTTAGTATCTACTACTATCTCGCTGAATTTACGAAACAGTTCAATTATGGCACTATCACCATTTTGATAACGCGTGCCACATACCTGAGTTATGCTTTTGATGAATTTAATATCATTAAGATCGGTGGCATTTGTAATGTTATGCACTAAACTTGCCAAATTTATTTCTTTTCGCACTCTAAGATCTTCCATTTCTTTCTATCCTATAGAAAGATTGTAAACTTGTTTACAAAAATTGTAAAGAATATTCAATTTTCTTTAAACTCTTTGGGATCTTACTAAGTTTTTACCGTTTTTCCGCAACATCTGCTCTCTTTGAGAAACTGGATCGTTGATAGACCAATCTTCAGTTTCTTGATGATGTCTAGCGCGAAGCTTATCAGCCATATTAGTGCCAATTCTTCTATTGATAAATTTATTTTCACCAAACTGGTTATCTATCAAAGCTTTCTTCATGGTTTCGAAATTATCAATATCGCCAACATTTTTAGTTTTGTAAACCAAATTAGGGTCTGCATCACCTTGAACTTGTGTGTTTCCGGCTTTTCTACGATTTTTAGCCAATTGCTCGGCTGTTTTAGCTAGATTTTTATAGTTAGCGGCAGTTCCAGTGGTAGCGCCTTTAGATTTTCTATGATTGGAGTCTGTACTCTCTGCTTGTCGGCGGTTAAAATCGATATCTTCCGTTTCCTTGTGAGCGCTTTTAAAAACAAATAGAGGATTGTTGAGGTGATTTCTTTTAGATAAAATATCTTCCGGATCGGCAACAGTCGCATCTCGATTCATGATAGGATCACTAAATTTCTCGGATTTACGTACCATTAGATCCATATGTTGCACGATTTTTGGATTAACAACCACTTGATGCCTTTGTTTTTTATAATTTCCAGGAATTAGACCAGATCCGCTACTTTTTAATATTAGTTCATTTCGCAGTTCAAGTTTTACGTTGGCTGGTAATGAATGCAATACTTCACCCATCTTATATAAATTAGCCAGTGCTTTTTTAGCCTGTTTACCTTGCTTTCCAGTCGCTCTTGATTCTAAAAATTTTACATCTTGCTCTACAAATCCTAACAAGGCCATAATATCTTTAGTTAGTTTACGGGATCGTTTGTCATTAGTTAATTCCGATTCTTCATTCTTCATACCCTTGAATTGTTCCTCACCATGACCTTCTAAAGCTGAATTTTGGTACATTAATCTAGCACTTTGCGATGCTGTTTTATCAGAAAGCGGTCCCATTTGATCTTGTAAAGCAGTAGACATTAATTTTACCAAATTTTTCGGGGTTCGCTTCACACCTTCTACTTTTGACCAAGGAGTATCATCTTCGAGTAATCTTAATTGATTCTCATGATTTATTAATCCACGTTGTTTATATAATTTTCCATATGATGCCACTTTTACTTTATGATCGGTAGTGGATTCTGTCCTCCACATACGACTTCCTCCATGAACAATATTAGATAAATGCATAGTCAATCTTTGTCTATTTTCAGGATCTTCCCATGTCATTGCCATATTACCATCATCTATTACAGATGTATCTTCGTGGCTAGACTTGAAGACATCAGAAACATGTGGATATATACCAACACCACCAACATGCCTATTTTCGAACGAAGTATCAAAAATCTTGAGCCTAGCTTTTACCCAATTTTGAGCAGATCGTATATTTTGATACAGTGTGTTTGGATGTATACCACCGCTAGTCGTACTATAATCGCCATCGTCTTTGAAATCTATCCTACGCATATTAGCTTCTTGTAATCTTCTGTATTCGTTCCATGGTTGTTCTGTTAAGAATCCTCTAGGATCGTGATCGTGAAACTGTGTGTCGAAAGGCTCGGAAGTATCTCCTAGAGACTCTATATTGTTATACCCTCCTTTATAAGTTACCCAAGGATCAGTAGTTGCCCCGAAAAAGCCCCCGTCTTTAAGATTTAAATGCGATCTAGCAAACGTGTTACGACGTGGTTCTTCGTAAGCAAATCCTGGAGCTTCTACGTCTGTATTTTTTAAAACAGACCTCCATTCGTTATGTAATTGTTCAGGATCTTCATCTATATCCGTTTTTTCAAGCTTTTCAGGAAATAGACTCCAATCTATATCCCCGTACGCAGCTCTTCCTCTTTTAGTTCCATTGTACGTTTCTCCCAACCAGTTCCTGGAGGATCTTGATGCCATAGTGTTATTTTTCTATAGTTCCTATATTATGTTATATTTTTTAAAAAAAAGAAATGATAAATATCATTTATATATTGTCTAAATTGAAATATTAACGAAATGTCCGACGATGTAGGATGGTTTCGGCAAGACGATATTTCCTTCATAGACAAGTCTACGAAGGCAGATAAATGCGAAGTAGATTGTGTTGATTTAATGTGTAAAACTTGGCGTCCACCAGGCAGTTTTGTTTATTGTATCAATTTTAGTGAAGATTTATCAAAGTATAGAGGAGATAAGTGTAAACGCAACCGCGAATGTTATAAATTTAATGTAAGAATTTCTAAAGAAGACTGGGAGCAGATTAAAACCAACATTTTAGATAGGAAAAATAGAGAATTACGCGAATTTCATATGCGCTAGAGTGCTCACTCGATCATTACAGAGCCTTCAAAAAAAGACTGGAAAAAAGCAACTAAACGGGTTGTTTTTTTACTTATTTAAACAACCATATTATCAGCATAATACAGAAAATACCCCATACATAAGTAGAGATGTATTGTGCTACATATGTATATATAACCCACACAATAGTACCCGCTACTGTGAAAATGAATAGGTAGAAGAACCCAGTTATATCTACTATAACTATCATTTTTGACTATTTACTATGAAAAAAATCAAATTATTTGAATTTTTAAAACTAGTATACCAAATATGCAGTACATCAAAGAAAAAGTAGAGAATATTGTTGCCTACGTTAGAATTGCAGTGATATCTATAATCGCGGTCATCTGGCTCCAAGGATATCTTGCGATCTCTGTTTTCATAAGCTTCAAGACCTACGTTCTCTGGTGGATCGCTCTCCTGTCTCTTCTGTACCTAACCGCTACTTTCAAAAAAGTATACATTTCCTTCCAATATAAAGGAAAATGGGATGCTATAGTTAGAAATTGGAAAAATTTCCGGAACAGCGTGGTCGTCTCAGGAGAGAGCTTTGTTATGATCAATGAACCGGAAAAAATAACCAATAAGGAAGAGTCAGAGTGGGAAATCATCGAAACTCCAGAAGAACCTTTGATGGAGGAGTTTGAGCAAGGAATGGTGGAGAAAGGGGAGGAAAACGATAATGACTGGGTGAACTTGGGGGAAGCTTCTTGAATGTATTATTTTTTTGGGGTTCTCCATATATTTGCCAAGTAAGGTTTTGAACTTCGTATTTTCTCAATTTTATTCGAGAGTAAAAGCCTCCACGAACATTACTAATCCCATGATTATACATATATCTTCTAACTACATCATTCTCTGTAGACACGAAAGGCAAGACTTTTTCTATTACACTAAGCGGTCGGTGTATTTTTAACCAACCTAAATTTATGCGGTTGAAATATTGTAGAACTTCATAATCTGTGTTTCGTCTGACCGATCTGATAAAGAATTTCCCGCCTCTGCATAGAATAACGTAAATCATCATAGAATTCTTCACCCAAGTAGACATGTTCTTTTTGTAAATACTTTCCTTGAATACCCTCCGCAAATACTTTCCTTGAATGTATTCAAGGAGAATTTCAACTTTTGAAAAAAAAACATCAAAAGTAGATGATTGGTACGAATCTAAGAAAACCATTACCCAAACATTTTGTATTTTTTTATCTTTTACATTTTTTTAACTTTTACATTTTTTATTTTACCACATTTTCTACCACGTTTCGGCGGCTATTCATTCTTCCGGCTAGGTTAAAGATTCATATTATGATATGATATATTTTTCTAAATAGTTTTAGAAGTATAAGACTCCTCGAATGATATCATTGGTATCTACTAAGATATTCATTCTGCCGGGTCTGTAACTCACTTCTGGTTTGCTTTTTATTTTTCCGTCTTGATCCAAAAATAAAATCCGATATATATTAGGTCTGGCATATTTTGCTATTTCATACTCTCCTATAGAATTCTTTCCATATTTTGTCTCCCTAACTTGTTTCACATAAGATGAAATAGAATCGCCTGTCCAATATAGTATTTTTTTGCCAATCCAGCTATGTTCCATTGGAGTAAGTTCCGGTTGCTTACAACCATTTCCGCATTTATTGTAAATACTAGGTGAATAAGTAGCAGCGCTGGTGTAACTTCTCCATTTTCTAGGCGAAGTCTGGTGATAAAACTCAGGATGCACTAAATCATCATTACTCAAAACTTGCCGCCTAAACATTTTTTTCTTATCTTATATATAGTAAAAAATATAATAAATAACATAATATAAAATGACGTTGGCGATAATTATAGTTATATTGATAGTATTGTTATTTGTGTTTGGGTGGGTTCGTACGAAAGAACACGAACATCCTGGGCATGGAGTAGCAGGACAATTTGGATTGAGAGATTTCAAAACCACGGAAAATTTCTACAGTAGTGGAAGTAGACAAAGATACATCACAGAAGCAGATACCGCAACAGAGCTTACTATTCCCACTAATGATTTCTACAAGAGGGAGTTAAATTATTACATGAGAAGGTAAAATATATTACTGATTTTTGTTTTTTTATGATATATACCATGAAATCTAAATATATTTACGACATCAGAACTCAACCATTTATAGTGTGGTTGTCTGGCGAGAAAATTTTTGTTAAAGACGAGAGAATGTCTCGTATGGTGGGGGTTTGGGATAAAGTTGGGTATTGTCGCTACAAAAATGGAGTGTTTTTGTCAGAGATATCACCCAGTGTACCGAAAGATAGGTTTTATTTGTACATAGATAGCAAAGGTGTGTATACTTTTAAAAGTAGAGTCAAATTATACAATTTGAAATGCCCTATTTCAGATGCAATCCAGTATCCTTATGCGCATAGTCAGAAATGGATTTGTTTATTAACTTTAGGTGTTTTTTTAAAGAAGAAAGAGGTCAAAAAAGAAGATCCCTACGATTTTTATTACAATAATTGGGATGCCTTACGCCCTATAACTATATGCTCGTATGAACGAAAAACCATAGTTTTTATAGATTTGATAGATTTAGATGAAATAGATGAAATAGACGATATTCCGGTAGAAGAAAATTACGGAGAAATACCCGTTAAGCCATTTATAAAAAGAATGTACGAAAAATTTAAATAGAGAAAGTTGAAACTCTCTTTGAATATATTTGCGGGAAAAGATGGACAGTATCAAAGCGGAGATGCGTAAAATCCAAGAAGAGATCCTAGCCCTAGAGGATGATATTAAAGGTAAAAGAATGACTATGGCTAAATTAAGATTGAAGCTAATTTCCTCATGTCAACATGATTGGTATAGAGAAGTTAATGGCCCTAATAACGACGATAGATGGTGGGTATGTCGCGAATGTGGAGCGACTCGCTAGAATTCAGCTCTACACATAGGGCATTGTAATTTGTCTATTTTTTTAGCTAATTTGTCATAACAAGTAAAATGTAATCTATGTGTACAATTTGGTAGTGAAACTACTTTTGGAAAGTTATTTTTTGACTTGGGATTTTTATACGCCGGGCGTAGCCTACCTTGACATATGCAGCATATTTCTTCCTTGCCCCACTTTTTATTCCACCAAGCATATTTTTTGTTTTCCATTTATATTTGTGATATTTATGTTTTTATAATGTCATTCCAAGTGTTCCTAAAGAACTACAAATCGGATTATAAAAAGCTAAGTAAATTAGGCTCCGGATCGTATGGCACAGTTTATAGAGTACAAAATATCCAAACAGGAGAAATATATGCCGCAAAAGTTTTCTCGGATGATTTTCGGCAAAAAAATGCTATTGAAGAATTAAGCGTTCTACGCACTATAAATTCTTTCGGATATCATGAAAACATAATCTATCCTTTAGCTATATACAATAGTGCTAAAATAGCAGTTATATTGCCATTTGCAGGCAAAACTTTATCGTTTTGGAATTTTGCCAATAAATCTGTTGATCAATCAACTATAAAAATTATAATGTTTCAAATTCTGAAAGCATTGTTCTATATACATTCTTTAGGTATTATTCACAGAGACATAAAGTCTGCTAATTTACTGATAAACGATTCCTTAGAAATAGTTTTGATAGACTTTGGATTAAGTAAGTTCGTATTTGATACTAGCCTCCCACTGGAACATAATGTCCAAACTGCTCCTTACAGGTCATTAGAACTATTATTAAGCGTAGATAAATATGGACCGGAAGTAGATATATGGGCTTTAGGATGCGTGATGGCGGAAATCATGACTGGTCGATTTATTTTTGGGTCCAAAACCGAGGAGGTTATTTCTAATTTATGCACAATGGAAGGTGATGTTGGTTCACTGTCCGCTATACCAGAATATATAAAATGTAGAAGAATAATGAATAAAGTTCCCCCAATTTCCTTAGAAAATTTATTGAAAATCAAGAACAATAAAGTATACCAAGTCAAAACTGATGACTTAATAATTCTCAAACATATGCTTTGTTTAGATCCGGATAAGAGGTGGACATCTAGGCGATTGTTACAACATGAATATTTTGATACCTGCAGATCTAAAATATCTCTCAATATGTTTTCCAGTAAAATTGGATGGTTACTAAACAATCAATATCTATCGCTCCCATACAATATTTTTCCATTCCCTCCAATATTCCAAGCGTATGATTATATAATCGGTTTGTGGGTTAATATGCAGAAGAGAGATGAACCCAAAACTTGGTTAGTATTATACTCTGCTTTTGATATTTTGGGCAGAGTGTTGCTATGTAAATTTATCAGATCAAAAGAAATTTCTGGGTACGATCTAACAAAATATGCTCATGTATGTTTTGATTTATCATTACTAGTGAATTCTTCTTGGACTATACCAAAAAATAATTACAACGAACGAGAATACCATTACACTCAAACAGAAGTTTTGAATATATGTAAATTCAATATTATTGTCCCAACTATAGGGCATTTTTTGAAATATTATACAGGTAATATTTATATGTATTCAGGAGTATTGGTATATATATTCTGCGGTTCGTCAGGTATGCGTTCTAAAGAACAAATATCTAAAGATATTGATCGGTTGAAAAAATTGATGCGCAAAAAGTATAAGTATTATCACGGGTGCAGACATAAAAATATTAGAACGTTTTATAATGAAGTTCGAAAACGGGAGACTAGTGATAGCATGTAGATTTTGCAAGAAAAAACATTTGCGATGCAACGCTGGAAAACCTTGTGATCGTTGTACTAGATTAAAGAAGAAATGCGTGGAACAAAAAGCCGGAAAAAAAAGTAATAAAATATTAATCAAAAAGAAAATACAGAAACACATGGATAGAAACCCCTCGGAAAGTATTATAAGAGAAATATATTCGGATTTCTCCACATTTTGGTGATCAATTGAGACATAGAATATCTATGATTTTCTCGGCTGCTTTTTCACCTATGCGGCGGCCATTTTTCTTTTTTAATTCCGCAATGTTGTTATTTTCAACTTGTCCACTACAAATATCTCTGAGGGGATAGTTATCTATTATCAATTCTGCTGTTTGTGATGTAATACCAGGTATACATGTGAGTATTTTGATAGATGCTTGGCGATTTTTTTCTTTCCTAGCTTCGTTGTCCCCCGAATATGCTAATTCTAGTATTTTTGCCGCTTTTTTCAACCCAACTTTTATACCACTGTTATATTTTAGTTCTGATATCTCCTGTTTCAGGTCCGCAATTTCGTCAGCTTCGGCGCAGATAATTTTATGTATCGGGTATCTTGATATCAAGATTGGCGCCGTTTTGTTAGAAACTCCGGGTATTGATTCCCACATCGCTTCTACAATATCACTATTGCTTTGCTGTCTCCTCGTGCCTAATTCTGACGGCATGTTTATATCTTCGTTGCTTCCTTTGATAATCCTGATGTTTAACAAAGACTCCATATCAATATCAACGTCAACATCGCATAAATCTTGTATATCATCTATAGCGTTGTCGATCTCTTCGGTTGTGTTGGTTTCTACACTTGCCACTGGTTCTTTTTCATAAATATCTTTTATCATTTTATTGTATTCAAAAATCTTCTTCTTATCTTCTTCAGATAAATCATCCCGAAATTGTATTTCGTCGGTAGCATATAATTTCATAAAATCACGGGCAAACTTGACTATAACATTAGATGTATCTTGGGGATCTTTAGTTTGGATAAATGGATATCCTCTCAATAAATTATGCCGCAGTTTAGCATGTAGATTCTTGAATGGTATATTGCTTATTTTGTGAGTATCTACATATTTCATAGGGCCTTCAATGATGAAATATACATGACAGCATTTTTTCTCTTTTATATCATCCAAACCTTTTTGTTGATTTTTCATTCTGTCATCTTTAATACTTGCGGAAAGATCTTTCCAAGTTTTTCTTTCGAAAACAGCAGCTAAAATATTCTTAGATGGATCTTTTTTTGACTGTAATAATATACAATAATCTCCTACTGTTAATTGTTTTTCTGTATATTGAATTTCTCCACCACCACCTTTTACGGGGAGTTTTTTTGTGATTCTGTTGTTTTCGGCTACACTAGACTCCAAATATGGTATTGCTCCATTTTGTTCTCTGCTGTCTGCTATAATAAATGCCATGTTTCCACTTTATCTACTTTCCTTTAAATTAAAAAAATTGATTCTGGATATTACAATTGTACCTTTTGAAAAATGGATGATAATGAATATCTCCTAAATCTTGAAGAATTATATAATTTCTACATCACTAAGATATCCATAAGTCATAAAGAAAGAGACGAAACTACTTGGGGTCAAGGATACTCTGTAACAGAATGGCTCTTGGAAGAGGATATGGAAACGCGTCGTAATGCTATCTACATTGAACAAATTATTATGGAGAACGTGCAAGATGCCCTCAAAGAATTTTGGTTCCGAGAGGAACTGAGAAAGTCTATCGCATATTATTACGATGGAAACGCGCCATACAAGCATCGTTGTTCATACGCTAAAATAAAAATTGACTTACAAAACGAGGGGTTTGCTTTACATTCTGTAGAATTGCATATATTTCCATATATATTTCCCAAACAAGATGGAGGAGAATCTCTCTGGTATAAAGGAGGGATAACATTCAAATGGTGGGATGGAGATTTCTTGAAAAAAAGATTCCAAACCATGAAATGGACCGGAAATCTATAACCCTCGTAAAGGCAGGATATAGCAAAAAACATGGATTAATTATTTTTTACGTATTGATATCCTCATTTTCTCCGTCATAATCTATTTCATTGTACGAATATTTATCAGCTTGAGAACTCGGAACAAGACCATCGAATGATCTAGATTCGGTATGATCCTGCATGTTTAATTCGTTATTATCTACCATTTTTTGTGTAGCTTCTACTGCGGCGGCTTTTTGATCCTTGAGCTTAGAGGAAGTTTTTTCCATCCTAATAATTTTTCCGATGAAGTACAATATAAAATTATTACTGAATTTTTTACTAACGGAATACAACGCGGATTGAACGAATAAGATCTTTTGTACAAAATATTCCAAAAGAAATTCTGATATCTTATTTTCGTCTTCTACATACAGATATTTTATTTCTTTCAAAGTGCTGAAATATTCAGGCTCTAATGTTTTTGGTAATTTTCCTAATTTGTCTAATTCTGTCAAGCCGGAACTATCGACTATATTTTTAATATATATAGGAGGTGCTGACAAGTTCTTGTAATTATGCAAAGTGTAATAATCGAACATCAATTCTTTTATGTATATATCTAATCTATTGACGCGCATAAGAACTAATGCTTTAGTCTTTTTCGAAGATGGATCTTCAGTTCCATTTAGTATTTGATCATACTCGTAATCCTCGACCATGCCTATATTTTTCCATAGATTGGTGTAAAAATTTTTCTTCAATTGAGTACTAACTATATCATATGTTTTCGAAACTATTTCACTTATAACATTAGTGTTAGGTTTCCAATCTTTCGCATATTTAGAAACACTGAGTTTCATATTCAATGGTTCAAATTCTACAGAAAATTTGATCTTTTTTTCGATATGAGTACTTTGGAATACTTTAATATATTTGGAAAAATACTGCTGGTCTCGTTCTGTCAATATTTCTTTAGTTGCGCCACAATTTTCACACTTTTCGGAGGAATACACATGTGATATATCACCTTGTTTTATTTGCTTAGCAGATGGCGAAGGACATCTATATTGATAGTAATTGAAGAAACTCACGGAAAGTTGCTCTTCATTCAAGAGATCTTTAGTATCAGATGACTTATCTGCTATACTGGTGGACAAAACATCATAACATATAGAACATATATGATCTATTATCCTCGTTTTTTCAAATTCTGGGGATGCGTTAAGATCACGCAGTACACTAGAATTAGAAACATCATAGGATTTTATTTGAGTAGGTTTATATTTATTCAATCCATATCCATCGTAATCACTCAAACTGCAATAAAGACATATATTCCATTTATGTTTGTGGAATTTCTCGCGGGTTTTTTTGACTTCTGAATTAGGTAAATATTTAGGGTTTATATTTTTATTTATATATTTCCCATATATTCTGGAGAGAAGATATCCAGGAAACCCAGAAACATACTTAGTAGATGTGTAATTTCGTAATAAATTGAAAGGTAATTTTCCGATAGCGTATGCTACATTCCTCCTCTGCTGGGTCAGATATTCATCTTGTAATTTGTATATTTCGGCCATACTTTCTCGGTATTTTTTATGTTGTTCGTTAAGAGCAGTGGTTATGGTATACAACCCATTGATATCTTTTGTAATAGATACATCAAACACAGGATGATCGTATACTCTCGTAGTGAGATATCTTATAAATTCGCTATAGCATTCAGAATAATATTTGCTGAATAAACTGTTTCCAGGTTTGATGCTTTTTAATTTTGGATTTTCGTAGTTGAGATCTTTTCCCAATACTTCCTCTGGTGTTAATTTATACCAAGATTTAATATCTAGTTTTTCTGAGTTGAGGAAATAAGTCCAAGCGAAATACCAATATATAGGATCGAGTGCAAAAATCTCGCTATCATCCGATACACTTGGCGTCTCTACTTTTGATTTATTCAATATAGAATTCAAATTGGTGTAAGCGGCGTACAAGGCTTCTTTTACATGAGTTTCGTTGGTATCTTTTAATTCTCTAAGCAATATATCATGAGTTAGCAAAACTTTTTCCAATACTTTCTCAAATAAGAAACTAGATGGAACTTTTTGGAAGTCTTTTTGGAACGTAAATTTGATTTTTCCTTTATTTTCCAAAATAATCTTTATCAGCACAGCCCAAATATAAATAGATGTGTACAATTTTCTTTTTCCGTCTATTTCTTCCAAGTTATTAGTTTTCGCTTTTCGAATTTTTTTATCTATCAGCACTATCACATCATGTAAATCAGCCACTATTACAGCAATGAATTGATTTATGTATTTATTGCTCTTCAAATCGCGAAATTCTATATTACCTTTCACAATTTGAGTAGCTTGTTTCCATATGAACTCATTGATTCCATCTTCACTATTGTGGTACATCATAATAGGTTGATCGCCTTCAAACATAGATATCCCTTCCATTTGATCTGTGTAAGTCATGGGTTCTCCACATATGCGGCAATAGTACGCGTCGTTTAGTGGAACTTCGCCGGCGTATTTCAACAGAAAATCATGGATCTCTTTATCAGAATTTCCTTTCAACTCCATTTCTATTTGATCTTTAACATGTGGGCATATGATAGGAAATCCTTCTTTTGATCTTATCCAATCGTCCTTTGGTTTGCCATGTGAAGAGGGTAGATATTTTTTGAGTTCGTGGTACAATTTTCTTCTCTCTTCAACAGATTGCGAATTTTGCAATTTCCTTGCGATCTCTACCCAGGGCGATCTATTATTTTGCATTGCTTGGAAATATTTATCGCTCTTTTCTTTCTCAATTAAAACGATGCTTTTTTCACCCTTGCCTATTTCATCTAGTATTTTTTTGCTATTACGATACAGGAGATTGTCTACTGTGGATTTAGGCTCTTTGCCGATTATTTCTCGATATTTATGGTATCCGAATTTCTTAATGAAGATCCACCTATACTCTAATTCTAGGTAGGCTTCCTCGTATTTTTTGGCATAGTTGGTTTGATTTTCTAAAGCTTTTCTCAGTTTCTTTGTCATATTTTCTATTGATTCTTCGAGCCGTTTTTCATAATCATTCTTTTCATCGGAAATAGATAAATATTTTAGTAGCATCCATTCAGCCAATAGTCCTGAAGCGGACATATCGTATATCAATGGTACCTTGTCAGAAAATGTGATCGTAACGCAGGGTTGGAATTGTTCTAAATATTTTTGTAAGACTTTGTCTTCTTTTGTCGGTTTATCTGGCTTTTCTATCTCCTTAACATTTTCTTCATCTTCTTGTACATTGGATAAATATTCATACAAACTAGAAGGGTTCTGGAAACTCTTTTTGGAATTTACTAATTCTAGAAACATAGAAATATATTTCTCCATCCATCTGTTAGAAAAGTATAAAAACAATCCAAACAATAGATTAACTATAACTTTGGCATGTTCTTCATTTCGAAATAATATGTAGTATATCCCTCCATCTTTTTTGATTCCGGTTCCTTTCCCAAGCATCTTCAACAAATTACTCTCATAAAATTTATTTGCGACATAAGGAACGAATAATTTATGATGTACATATTCATAACTATAATATCCACTTTTTAACCTTCCAATGATTCCTACACTATTGGGTACATCGTCTACATAAAATTTTTTCAACGGAAAATCCGGAATTATGGCGATTCCGCAAACATCTAGTTCATCGCCGTTGGACAAAGAATAAAAATCTTTGTATTCTGAGTCAAGTATGTCGGGCAAAAACATTACTCTTTGTACATTTGTTACATTATAAGGCAATGCATATATAGTGCTCAATTCTTTCCCGAATTTGTCCATACGTTGAGTTCGTTCGGAAATCAGAGTTGTATTCATAATATCTATTATTTGTTCTTTTTCAACATCCCTGATAATTTCCGCCGGTTCGATACTGGTAATGGCAACTGGTTTTTCTTTGGGTATTGGCTTCTTTTTTGTTTTTTTTTGCTTTTTCGGCTTTTTGGATTTTTCCGCAGAGCCTTCGCGAAGTTCGTGTTTTTTATTATAAGTTCGACCAATGGGTATTAAACATGGATATCTTAATATATTTCGCAAATTCAAGATAAATATGTCCGACTTCTTGCTTTGTAGTTCTTTGGCTAAATCTTCGTCTTCTAGTATGCCTATTTGTTCGAAATAATAATAAGGTATCTTCATTTGAGAGGATAATTCATGATATAATATTTCTCGCTCTTCTCTGGAAAGAGGAACGTCCTCTTCCTTCTTTATAACAGTAATCTCAGTCATAACGATTATACTAATACAATGGTAATTATTTCATTTAAATATATAATAGTTTTATAGAATAATAATCCCGTGTAGCAAATTACAAAGGTTAATTACTACACAATGTTTAAACCTACGTTTCGTGGTCGCGTTCAGGCCGTTAGTGGTAAACCTAAACCATCACCTAAAAAACCTAAATTCTTCACAGGGAATGCATCTACTAGTATGGATATCAAAACATTCCTAAAAGCAGTAAAGGACGTAATAAATGATGATAAATATTTACCCTTAACGCCTTTAGGAGCCAAGGAGATAATAGAAAGCATAAAAGGAATCTTACATCCTTTATATATTAAGATAACTTACGAACAGTTGACCTGTTTAGAAAAAGTTGCCAAAATTCGCAAGTTGTACGAATCCAAAGATGAAAATCCTCATATTATATTTAGTGATATTGGAAAGGTAGAGAATATCGTACCTAGATTCAGGATATTGATATCATCTATGAGACATAAAGCAAATTTTCAAGTACCTCTAGTCAAGCAAGCTAATGGCATTGTTATAGAAATTGCGGAAATTAATTCCAAATTGGAGTGTAATTTATTAGCAATGCCTCCTAATGATTTCAATCCCAATATCAACCACAAGGAAATTAAATCTTGCGTTTCTAAAGGGGAATATGATATATACGAAATAAATGACGGCACTACTTTCAACATATATTACGACCCTCACTATCTTAATTCTGAAGATGTCTTTACAAAAGAAGGCGATGAATTAGTGGCGTATAAAAAGTATAGTATCGGAAAATGGATGCGATCGACTAAGAATGCTTTCGATGTAGATGAATTAGTCTGGCGAGGATATCAATATAAGGAAATTATCGACGACGTACTATCACAATATCCTAAAATTAATGATTTAGACAGAATATTATCATATTCTGTTGGGTTCAAACATCCGGCTTATCATCCATTTGGACAACCAGATGAATGGGAAAAAACTAAGACGGAGAAATGGATAAAATACGCTTGGCTCATTCAAGTGTATAATGTACAATCACAAAAAATAGTTGATGATGTTGATTTGGACATACCTTACCAAAAGAAAGTAGATAATTCGCTCTCTTTCTCAGAAATAATAGAAAAGGCTGAACATGCTTTAGAATCTTATATCAGCGATAAGAACTCGCCTTTCCTAGGATACATATTACGTGCTAAATCTCCTGATCTGTTTGATGTTTTGGTGGAAAGTGATTTGTGGAATATTATACGTCATTCTATTTATCAAGCACCTTTTACTCCAAATAAGATTCAAAGAGAGAAACAAGAACGTAACTTCAAGAGCATGAAATTCGTTATACTTGATTCTTTCTTGGATAGGAAGAAACACCAAACATTCATACAACTATTTCCTCAATACGTTCCAAAATACAGATATTTAGAGAAAATAGTATCAGGTGTTATAGATGAAATCTACAAACAACTGAACCGCAAAGGAAAGAAAAACATACTCTGCATGGAACTTGTGGATCATGACGATACTCCGGAAGGTCAGTTAAAGAAATGTATTGATTCGTTATCTGTAAGGTTGTATTCTACAGTGTCTGACCAGTATCAACCTACGAACAATGAAAAACAAGATAAAAAAATAATAAGAATGTTGGTAGTTCATCCCAAATATTCCGAAATTTATTTATCAATAATAAATTTGTAAAAAAAATTCTCGGCCATAACATAAACATGTCTGATCCAAATTACGACTATAAGAGCGGAAAACATTTTAAAACTAGGGCGGTTGGTCAACTATATGTAGGACCTTTAGCTGCTGTAGGATATGATAATAGGGTAATGTCTTTAACTGCTACAGAAATAGAATTTAAAAATAGCGTGGCTGCAGAAAGATTTTTAGATACACAAAGGAGAAAAATAGCTGATAAGAATGGTTTAATAAAGCAGAGAAGGATGAAATTACAATCTATTTCTTCTGATTAGAATTTCTTATTCTTTCTCTATCTCTCATAAATTCTTTAAATTCATCTCCATGCTTTTCTAACAAGAACAAGATTATATCTTTGATATATTCATGTTTTTTTTCCAAAGATAATCTCAATAGATCAGACTCTGGAGAGATTTTCTTCCAAAGAGTTTTTACCTTATTCCAGTACAATATGAAATGTTTCACTCTCGATATGTCGGATGGGGCGTTTTTGGATTGTCCTATCATCCAGTAATCTAATCCTTCATCACTGGTTTTGTGGAACCAAACATATCCACCTGTTCTAAAATCTCCATCAATACCAATATATCTTATATGGTCTCCAGGAGAAATATTATCGAATTGAGTTTTGGGTATGATTGCATACCCGACGATAAATTTTTTAATATGTGCCGGGCTGTTGTTTTTTTTCGCCGAAGTGTCTGGCTTCTTTTGCTGCATCGTAAAAAAACGTAATATATTACCTATATATGAATATTTTTCATTCATATAAATGTGAATAATAGCGGCTATCACCTATATATGTTCCTCCAAAATCATCAAAATCTTGGACTATGGGATCGTCATATTTAATTTGGAAATCAGGCGGCTCTTTTGGGCAATTAAGATTGACAATTTGTACTGAGACGTATTCTTCAATATCAATAGATGGAATTAAGTCAGAAGACATTTTGACTATATTTGTTTATGATTGTAGATACTAGTAAAAAAATAATTCAATTTTATATTTATTCTATGTAAATTGTATCCACTTCATTTAAATCATCATCATCGTATTTTATTGGCTGTGCTACACAAACCACACTACTTTGCAAGCTACCTTTAAGGGAGCGTACTAATTCTAACTGTTTATGATTTAAAACCAACTCTGGAATTTCAATATCAGCTTCAACATCGTATTTTCCTTCCATTTTATTTATTATTAGAGATATATATTCAATTTTTCCATGGATAAAATACAGAAGTATTACGATTGGTATGAAGGAGAATACGCCAAAGTTATTAATTTAGATAAATTAACTAAAGAAGCAGATGCTAGACAATCTATAGATCTGAATAATTTAGTTAAAAACTTTGCATATAAATATAGTTCTATATGGAGACATGAAGTTCTGGCTACTCTAAGGTATTATGTTATACCAAAAAAAACAGATTATATATGTACTATCTTCAAAATAACTAGAAAAGGGGAGACGTCTTTCAATCCACAAAAAAATATTGATTTCCAAACCATATACGGATTTTTATATAGTTCGTACGAAGGTAATAAAATATCGCACGAATTTGTATCTATTTGTCCAACTTTTACATCCGCCGACGGTGAATACAGGCATAGATTAATCACTTTAGATCAATATTTACGCACATATAATGATAAGTTAAGTGTAATAGAAGATTACGTATCTAATCAAATAAAAAGAAAAGAAATAACATTTGTGGCCGAAGTTATAGGAGATATAGACAATGAAAAGTATGATTCTTTAGTGTCTTCTATTGAAAATTTACGTTTATCTGTACGGTTTTATGTATCCGCTTGGTTGATAGATTATGACAGATTCGCGAAAGGCGCTTTAGAAAACCACTTATCGAAAAATTATACAGTGTCTATGTTTTCGAAAAAAGATAAAGAGTTCTATAAAGAAGCAATAGAGCCGGATTTAGATAAAGAATGGACAAAATTTATGCTCAGATTACAACGATTTCAAAAAGATACTAATCAGCAATATACACCTTTGGAAATAGGGCAAAAAATAATTCCTCTAACTGTCAACCAGGTTGAAAATATAGGAAATATTCTACACTCTACTTGGGCGGAAATTCGAATATTATCATTGGTTGGCGATCTAGTTATTAACGGTATTTCGCCTACTTTTCCTATATTTGGGGACTGGTTTTTTATAAAGGGTAGTGCTCCAAATATGTATGACAATTATGTTATGCATAAAAAAGTGCATAATTCAGAATTGGCCGTCAAAGTAGTTAAAAATTTGGAAAAAACCAGATCCGATACATATATATTAGATCCGGTGTCTAATAAAGAAGTGTATGTTAGTTATAATATGGAAGGGTTATCTCGAGCAATAGAAATACCAATGGATTTTGCAGAAGAGGAAATAATATTATCAGAAAACACTCTTTGTTCATTGACTGAACACGTTGGGAGGACAATGGTAGATCAACCTAATCTAATGAAAGATAGTATGTATGCTTTTCTTACAGGGCCTGTATTTACGTCTGAAATATGGTTTTCGAAATGCATGTTCGAATTTATTTATGGCATATATTCAATGAATATTAAATTAGGCATTATACATGGGGATTTACATCCAAATAATGCTACTCTCTTCTCAAAAAGACAAGTTGTTGACAAGAAAGGGGATGCTTTAGTACCAAATCCTATTGTAATATATGATGTTCACAAGGAATTATATGTTTTTCCTACTACAGGTCGTACCTCATGTATAATAGATTTCAGTAGATCGATCATAAATGAAACCTCTATAATTTTTGATGCTTCTCATAATAAACCCATCATTATTGCGGATCAAGTGAGGAAAATATTGAGAATATACGAAAGAGAGCTGCCTGAATTTTACAATTCTTACAAATCCGAACTTAAAGAAGCTCTTAGCAACAAATACGAGTTAGTGTTCAAAATGTTTACTGCTATTGACGCAAGAAGACTCTGCATGGGAATGGCGAGCATAGTAGATAATCCTAAATTGTTAGATATTCTAAACAAGATTATTAAAATATCTACCCAATATCTTACTACGGGAATGATCTCCGTTTTCAAAAGTTCGACAGAAAAAGTAAATTGGCCTATGCTGAGTATTATACAAAATTTGTTCGGCGAATATACTATAGAAAAATACGAAAAACTAAGCGAATCAACCTTGATTGATTATTTTTCAATTGACAATGAGATGAAATACAATATACGTGAATACGACAAGTTTCCACCAAATATAAAACTAGAATATGTAGTTGAACACAAGATACCAGTTGAACAGATAGGATTGCGCAATTATCACAAGAAAATCAAAACTGAGAAAATAGAAGAAGAAAAAGTTTACGAATTGCAAGAATCTGAGAAGGCCTCCAAATCTGCTAGAAGGGGTAAACCAGAAGTTTCCGAGATGGATAAAAGCGAAAAAAATAAACTTAGTGAAGAACTTAAAGAAACTTCAGATAGTTTCTATTATGACACCTAATTATGCCAGCTATTTCCACATAAACACACGTAATACATCGTCTTCATCTCACCTAATCTTTGGTAAGAAACAACTTTTCTACCACAATTCTCGCATCCATTTTTTAGCCGCTCTCTTGGGTTAGTAGGGTCGTGAGCAGTTACTTTTAATGCATTTCTATATTTAGAGCTAGATAGATCTCTGCCAACACCACCACTTGCTAATAACGTATGTTCTGGACTTGCTTCAAAAGGCATACCAGTTTTTCTTGATACGAACTGTAGAGTAGGTCCTGAAGTAGACTCTTCTAATAAACTCAAAGTATAAGGATCGTAATCACCCATTTTATATAACGGAAGGCGAAAAATTAATATAAATATATATTATCAATTTTTTATAATAGTTCTTCGTTGTAATACAACGAAAATAGCGAGGAAAAATGCAAAAGCTGAGAGAACATATGAGCTATTATGGTGATGTGCTCGAAGATCCTTATGCTTTTCCACAACTAATGGAAGAATTTTGGGGAGAATCGGATGAAGAAATAGAGTATGTGAATATGCACGCATATTTTAAATATCCAAAAAATAATATGATATTAACTATATCTATAGGCGCTTCTATTATTCCAATGGTAGATATTGAACGAAATGGTACAAGATCAGAATATGTAATTTTCTTCCCAAAAAGCTCCCCGGAAGCAGTTAATGAAAAAATATCTAAACTAAAGAACTTTATGGAGTAATGGAAAATCCTATACTTGACATGTTGGAGGACCTAATAGGTTATCCTATAGATAAATCAGAAAATTCTTTAAATAGATATAGAGTAGATAATTTTATATACACTATTCAAATATTACCGGACCGATCTCCTGTTTTGTATGATATTGAATACATGGTCAAGAGATACAGATACAAAAAATTAAAAGCAAACTCGCAACGCTTACAAACAATATAGAGTAAACTTATGATCATCGTAAGTTTTGGTTTCCACTTGTTTCCAGTCTATAGAAATATATTTTTCCAAATGGAAGAATGTGTCAATCTCATTCTCCCTAACTTCTAAAATATCATAATTAATAGCACTGAAATACAAGTGATTTATTTTTTCAGGATGTTTATCTATAATTTCATTATACAATGTCTCGCATCCAATGATGAATATCTTTTTTTCTGGTTCGCATAAAGATATAGCTTCGTCTAAACTTCTCGCCAAAACAGCGCCGGGACATTTAAACTGTGTATTATTAGATATTACTATATTATTTCTCAACTTGAGCGGTCTAAAGCGTACCGGTAAAGATTCCCAAGTTTTTCGACCCATAATAACTGTACTATGTAAAGTAATCTGTCTAAATCTGGCCATGTCTTCTTGGGAAGTCCAAGGTATTTTACCACCGGCTCCTATCCCGACTTTGCCACTTTTAAGCAAACATCCGGCCACTATAATATTTATGTTTCTTGATGTTTCCATTTTTAAAAAAATAAAATATCAATTTTTTAGATTACTTTTTTCTTAGTAAATGCGCTACTAATTCTTTATCTAATCTTTTGGATTCACTTAATAGTATACGCCCAGGGAAGATCATTTGTCGCACTTTCCAGTGCTCTACTAATTTATATGTGTCCGTTTTTTCTAGAGGTCTTTCTAATATCAATGGATTTCTCCTATCAGCGAATTCTTTTATAGCCATAGAAATCGGGTCTGTTATTCCCGAAACATCTGTAAATACAGGGGCTCCGTTTTCTATTTGCGATGCGCGAATACCTATAGCTTCTGTTAATTCGGTATCTTGAATAATTTCGGATGTTTTTCTTTTGTCTGGATGAACCACTTTAACGATACGATGATTTTCATCCGATTTATCCATTCTAAAAACTTGATGTTGAGGAGCTTCTTCTGTTTCTTCAACGTCTTCTATTCCGGTATCTTCTTCTGCTTCTTCATCCTCCTCTAGTTCAGCGTCTAAATCTTCCTCGTAATCTTCATATTCTTCCTCCGCTACGCTTTCATCAACTGTGTCGTAGTCGTCCTCCATTTTATTCTTAATATATGTTATTATTATAAAATAAAATGTTATCAATTTTTCAACAATTAATTGTCTGGTATCTTGCGTTTAGGACTTGGAAGTTGAACCTATTAGAAAAAATATATTCCCTAATAGGAACAAACGCACCATTGGGAATACTGGAACTATTATCTTTCGGAGTTTCGGATAGAATATATTTCACCGTTGATTTAGACACAGATGATTCAGACGACGAAAATGATATCCCTATTGACGCATATTTGAAGATCGTAGGCGCTTCGGGAGAACACAGGGAAAAAATATTACGCAGTAGATGGATATACAAGTATTCTAAATTTAATTGGGAAGAGATAATTCTTGGTGAGGAGGACTCTATTACTATAGAATTTGAGGGAGATATCTCATTAGTTATAAATCCACTATCGAAAAAGTATTGCTTTGTTAACAAGAAAGGTTTATCAAAGGGGTATACTCCTATGTTGTTTGGCGATATCCAAATACCTTCTGAGGTTTTGATTGATAAATTCATTATAGAAACATATTCTCAACAAGAAAATTGAAGATAATTTCCCTTAAATATCTACACAAACATAGACAACTTTTTACAAATGGGAGATGAAATGGAATTTATTTCACAGTTTAATAGTAATCCTTTAGTAAGGAAATTAGACGCCTTCATAGATAACAAAAAGTTTAAAATGGCAAAGAAGAGTAAATATACTAATATAACCAATCAAAGAAAATCGGAGGGGTGTTACTACGTACCTTTCGGAAACGAGTTTATCTCATCTTCCAATATTATATTTGACGTTTCCGAAGAACAAGATGATAATAGCACAACTATATTAGAAAATCATATATCTGAACAATTTGACAAGCCTAGCCTTGATTTCAAATATCCGATCGAGGAATTTTTTGCTTTGTTAGAGGAATGTAGATTGAATGGAATTATTTTGGGGTTTTGCGAAAAGCAGTACTTTACCGTGCCGGTTAAAAAGAAAACTCTTGCACCAGTTCCATCGGATGTATTTTCATCCACTACTAACGAATTACCATTGGATGATGAAATTTCTCTACTGGACGACATTGATGATAATCAAACGATAAAGTCCGTAGTAGAAAAATTATCCGACGACATAGAAATAGAAGCGTCATGTATAGAATTAGACTTTGATATTTATCAAAAGACTAGTCATAGATTCATCGAAGAAACTCATTATTATACTTTGGTACATTCTATATCCTCCATACTTGCCGAACAATTAGATTTCGGCAATATGCCATATCCTAACGGAGTGGTTGAGAGGAACGGAGTTAACACATTTGTCAAATTTCACGTAGCTATTTTGAGTAAACCTAAAGTTATGGAGACAAATCACAAAAAATACGGAAAATGTTGGAAAGAAAGCTTTCATATGAGATTTTTCGTAAAAACAACTAAATCGTACAAGAGGTATTTAATTCAAACCATAAATGAGAGATCTATTCTCTCTATAGTGTTTGGATCCAACCCTATTTTGAACACACCCGCTGAGATACTAGATCCAAATTCACCTTATTTTCCTTCTATGTTGTTGGGAAGTGCTAAAAATGGAAGCAAAGTACCACAACAATTTGTAAAATTGTACTTGGTTTCGTTTGGAAATTGGCCAATAATCGCGCCGGTATTAACCAATTTGAGTGATTTTAATGCTATTCCAACAGACGAAAAACCTCGGAAAGTTAAAAATCCTATCGATAGAAGAACAAATATAGTAGTTCAACCTGTTCCAAAGCATAATTATAATTTATGTTTTGAACTAAGTCTGAATTACGAAGCTCCTGGAGGATTAATTAAGAAGAGGGAAGTTCCTCCTAGACAAGATATTATATCTATGATACAATCTCAAAATGAGAGATCTAGTTCAGGTATATTGTCGAATGGAGAAATAGAAGAGGCTAGAGAAAATGTTCATAGTTTGACAGTTCGCAATTACGAGGCTAAGTATATCCAATTAATATTGGATATTATAAGTACGGAACGAGTTTCAGAATATGAAACATGGAAAAGTATAATTGTTATGCTAGCTCGGGAAAATCCTGATTACAAACCTTTAGCTATATATTTTAGTCAAAGGTGTCCGCAATCATGGGTTAAAGGTGGAGCTGAGCAATTAGACGGTATTTGGGAATGGGCTCTGAGCCGTCCTAATAATAAAAACAACCAAGACAATACTGAACACTACAGAGACATTAAAACCTTGTATGCATGGGCGAAACAGGATAATCCTGCCAAATATCAAGAAATACAAGATTATAATGCCTTCATGAAAGCGTATAAAATGGCTTTTGAATTTTCTGGTAGATTACACGAAACTCACTTAGCGGAAATACTTCGCGTTATGTGGGGACATCTATTTATAGTAGATGAGAACGAATTCTCTACCGCTAAAGGACGAGACCGAAGATGGTACCAGTTCGTATTTCCTGAAGAACAGAAATATGATTCAGGTGCTGCCTACAAATGGAGATTAGAAAAATATCCCGATGAATTAGATAAATACATCTGTAAAAAATTACCTCAGTTTATTAAGAAAGTTAGAGCATTTATTAAACAAAAATGCGAAGACTCGGCCGCTGACGAAGCTGCGCAGAAGTATTATATAACAGTGGGTAAAAATCTAGAAGATTCCGAAGCATCTTTGGGTAAAAGTTCCATGATCAGGAACATTATATCTAGATGTGAAATAGAGTTTCGAGAAAGAGGGTTTTTAGAAAACCTAGACAAAGATCCAAATGTAATAGGGGTTGGAAACGGAGTATTGAGGTTGTATCCTACAACGGAATTAATACAAAGATTTCACGAAATTCCTATCAGTAGATCTACTAGAGTACCATATGTATATGAAAAAGTAGACCCAAATGATCCGAAATTTTCTACAAATCACAGCAATCCTTACATAAGGCATTTATTTACTGAGATACAAAGATTATTCGCTGGTCAAGACGATGCTTTCACATATACTATGTGTTATTTAGCTTCATCATTAGATGGACGCAAAAAGAAACCACTATTCTTCTTATGGTTAGGTGAAGGAAGTAATGGTAAGTCATTCTTGTTAGAATTACACATAAAAACATTACATTCCGTAGTACAAGGCGGCTATGCGGCTAAAATCAACTCATCATTCTTCACAAAAGATTCTAAGACACATGGTGGTCCTGATTCAGAAAAGATGATGTTGAAACACGCTCGTTTCGCTTATTGTTCCGAAAGTCAAGAAGGCGATGTTTTGCAAATGGCGAAAATTAAAGAATACACCAGTGAAACGTTGAGCGGTAATGAAAAACATCAAACTCAAGATATGTTTGAAGCTAACTGTTACTTCGTATTTTGCACTAACAACGATCCTCGAATTACAGGCAGAGATTATGGTACTTGGAGACGCATAATCGTCTATACTTTTAAAATAAAATTTGTAGACAATCCGGATCCAGACAACAAATACGAGTACAAATGCGATCAAAGATTAGTCAATGAAGTTCCTTTCGATATCAAATATCGTCAAGCTTATCTGACTATATTAATGTATTATTATGAATTATACCGCGATGTATACCACTGTAATTTGTCTAGAATACCTAAACAAACTATAGATGATGAAACACAAAAATACAAAGACGAACAAGATACTATTGAAAAGTATATTACTCAACAAATTGTCAAGATTGGCGAGCATTATCCCTCTGATAACAATGAACCTCCTACCAAGGTGGCAGATGTAGGATTGTCAGATCTTGCGAATAAGTATGTAGAATGGCACAAGAGAAAGATTGGTGATCTTAGCGTGCCAGTAAAAGACATTATCAAAGCGTTCCCTCAAACAAGATTGAAGAGGTTCATTGTTAAACGTTTCGAAGATGAATATCTCACACAACATCGAGTTCTCAACATTGGCGAAGAGTTTGATAGAAAGAAATATTCTGTTGAAGAGAAAAAAGAAATTCCCCAAGCTCCTATTCCTATTCCCGTTCCCATTGTTGACGATGTAGTCGGCAGCAGAGAAGATAATATTGGTGAGCTATACAACGATCTAGACGAAATCTACGATGATTTAGATTATTAACCTAGTTCTATACACAATATTTTTTTATCTTCGTTACCGCCTTTTTTGGTTTCACTAAAAACGTTGAATTCCTTAATGTGCCATAATTCTAATTCCTCCACGTTAAATACAAATCTTTTTTTGGAAGGTTTTAGATATGGTGCTATTAATTTATGATAATCGGGTTTAATATTGATCAACTTATGGTATTGCATTATGTAATTCATGTTTATATACAGAATTTTTTTATTAATTTTACAAATTACATATCAGCACCGCGAGCTCTCTTCAATAAAGGGATCTTCTCTTCTATTTCTTTTTCTATAGCTTCTCTTGCACTACAATCCTCGGAAGCAGAATCTTCTATGTAATCCATAATAGACATATGCATACGAGATTCTTGTTTAACTTCTTTACGAGGAACTACTCTTCTTTTATATACATGTTTTTCCTCTGAAGTAGTCAAAACTTCGCTTACATTTATTTGCTGGTTAGAATCACATTTATCTTTTAAGATTTTGAATGTTTTAGTATTCTGTATTTCCGAAGTGAAAATTTCCCAAAGATCTCCCGCTTCGGAATTGTCGGCATCAAGTGAATCGAATTTACTGTCCAAAATTTTCCTTTTATATACATTGAAAATATCGTTGAAAATATTAAACGGTAATTGCACTATGTCCAAATCGAATACTTTGGATATTCTAGTTTTAGTAGATTTAGTTTCGCCAAAATACCCCCTATGAGTAATTACAACATTATGAACTTTGTAAATAGTCCATTTATATACATGGTCATTATTATTGACAACAACATAATGTCCAACAGGCTTGTGTTTTAACCCAGCTTCAGTTGTGGTGCTCACATCAGTGGTAATTTTCTCAAGACCGTCATTTTTTTGTATGAAATCAGCTGCAAGGGACTGCATTTCGTTTACAGCGTTAAATTTCTCAGTATGAACACTGAGAGTTTCGCTTTTACCAGTCAGGTAATCGTATTTTGTAATCAAGTAAGTGTGTTCCATTTTCGTTTTATATTATTCTGATAAAATTCTAAATAAAAAAATATATTACGGAAACACAAATTCAGCAATCATATGAAAAATCTCGTCGGGTAAATAGTATTTCATCGCAATTATTCTTAGCAAGATAATTTCTCGGCGTTCTTTTTTCGTCATCCATCGCCAATTCTTACCATAATTCCATACCCAATATTCTTTCTCCGGGATATCTATTATAAATCCGTAATCAATTAAACCCTCTAATTTATCTCCATTTCGAATCAAATCTAGCAAAATATTGGGATTTTTTAAGACGGGGTGAAATCCCCAGTTTATTTCTGGATTGGCAAGCATTATTTCACATGTTATATGAGGATTATGTCTCATGGCTCTATAATTCCAAGGTTTGTCTGAATTTGCGCTTATGAACTCCCATGTTAATTTGGGACAATAAGATAAAAAACCATAATGCCATTTTACTTGAGGATTATTTTCTATATCGTCAGGAGTTATATCAACGCGTGTTGATAAAGACGAATATACCCACGGTAGATCTGGATTATCAAATATATCTGATATACCAATGCCGGTATTTTCAGTCAAAAAGGCCCAATTCCATAATTTATTTCGCAAACTTTTTACCAAATCTATAGAAATGTGTTTATTCATTGAGAACACATCCCAATCCCAATTACCGTCAGGATTCGCCGATATTAAAGCTATCACCATCTCATCAAAGTAAGGAGTGGATCCCTTTCCCGAGTTAAAAGTTAATCTACGTAATATTCTCTTGTTCCAAGGTAAATTTGAATACTTTTTAACTATTTCTTTTGTAACACCCGGATTAATTGAAACAAAATTCCAGTTCCATGGTAGGTGTGAATTACACAATATATATTTTATTGGTATTATTCCAGACATCCGGTCAGTGTAGAACGTAAAGAAATGGGATATAACATATTCAGGGTCTGCTTCATAGTAAGCTTCTTTCAAAGCCGTCGAAATCTCTGAGTGTTTAGCAACTATTCTTGATGTTCTCTTAGGCATAATTGGAAAAAATAACACATTCAATTTTCAGTCAAGATAATCTAATATCATTAATATCATTTCATATGGCAATCCCCTCTTCTTAAAAGCATATATAGACATTATTATAACTAATTGCTCCTCTCGTGTGTACCATATCATGTTTTTTCCATGATTCCAACGATGATATCTAGCATCATCTTGAAAAGGATTACTGGAAACTACTACCAAAAGCACGGTAAAGCAAAATCCTAATGGAGACTGGATGAAAGAATTAAGTATTATTAAAAGATTTCAATCTATGAGTAAGTTTAAAAAAATATTTCTGACGATTTATATGGCTTTAGCAACTGCATCATTTGGGGTGTTTACTTATAATGATGGAAAGTTCTCTTTGTTACAAGCTAATAAAGAGGAAGAATGGGAAATTGTTAAACAAGGTTGCGAAAGGGAAATGTGGTGTAATATGTGGAAAGCGGCCACATTCCCGACTTCATTCTTATCCGGAATACTACCGAATATAATCATTTACTTTAATAAACCGCGATAATCACGGATCGAAAAACCATATTATTTTTTATACCAATGCATCAAAATTTACATCTATAGGAATATATCCATCTAAAACAGATATAGCATCAGCCCCTATTTGATACAAACTGCTGGAAGGTTTAGGCAAACATAACAATCTATGATATACTAAATATTTTGGGTTGGTATCTCCGTATTTCGCTATATTTATTGGTGATTGCAAAGTACCTCCCGCGGCATCATTGGGTATATCTATGGGTATGTGAGTTTTGCGGGAAACATATTTTTTTTCTACGGTATTCCATATAGCTATGTTCATCTTATATCCCTCAAATATACATTGTTTAACTTGCTTGACATATGTTTCTAAATCTTCTGAATATAAGTTATTAACCAAGGAATTGTGATTATTTTCGTAAGGGTTCAATCCTATCATAGATAGTATATTTATTATATCTTCCCTCAATTCTACAACTTTATACAAACCTGATATACTCAAACCTTGTGAATCAGCCCATTCTTGTATAGATTCTGTATCAGTGAACCCTGATTCGCTTTTTAAAATGCCTAAATATTTCTGAAATTCTTTGAAGATCCGCATTGCTACTATAAAATCGTCTGCTACAATATAAGAGAATTTTTTCGATATGTTAGAGCGATACAATTCAGAAGCTGTGTATTTCGTTCTCAATTCTTCCGGAATTATTGTATCAATTCCAGTTTCTATCATCGCAATCATATCTACTAAATCTATAATCGACACACCCCATGCATATCCTGCTAACAAGGTCCTTATACTTTCAATAGAAATAAAGCGAAATTTATTCATGATGAATCCTATTTTCGTAGGTATACAATTACTATCTATAGCTCCTAATGTGAACAATTTTTCTATAGAATAATGAATACTATCTGCGGATGGTAAATCCAACAAGTCAATCTTAAACACATCTATCTTCGTTTCATTAATTTCGTTCCACGTGTTGGGAGATTTCTCGAAAAAGTCTATCAAAGATGATGCGTTGGCTAAATTATTTTTGTCAACTTCGCAAATAATCAGCGATAGTAAGTCAAGAGTTATTTCGTTCTTTATGATATCAGGATATTGATCCGTTTGCATAGCATCGAAAGTATCTTTCGTGTACATATAATAAACAGTACCAATACATTCTCTTCCAGATCTCCCTCCGCGTTGTATACTCATACTTTTAGTAACGGGTTTAGTCGCTAAAATTTCTACTGCAAAATTTGGATCAAATTCACTTGATTTGAACCATCCTGTATCAATTACATATCGTAAAGTATGTATCGTAATACCTGTTTCGGCTACATTAGTGGCTATAAAAATTCTGCGAAAAGGTTTTCTAACAGCGATGCCAGCGCTGGGTGTGTATACTTCTACATGGAGCTTTGAAATATCATCAAATAACCTTTCTGATTCTCCTTGGGATTGTTTTTTGACCACATCACCAGTCAATTCCACTGGTAGTATAGGATATTTTTGGAAAAATTTATCGCTAGAATTTAAGCCAACTAATTTCTTCTTGATTTTCCTTATATCAGAAACACCAGATACAAATATTAGAATATCTCTATATTTCTTTCCTTTGGAAGTATCTTCTGATAACATAAATTTCTTCCTACGTTTTCCACCGCCCTCCTTTACCGCGCCAAAATCTTCCGGGTTTTCTTTGTGTATTTTTGTAGCGGTGTCTATCGCTGATTGTATGTAATTAGTAGAGTCATACGATAGGTAATTATGATCTACATGATGCGTAAACCCTTTAATTATTATAATATTTTCGTATCTTTTAGACTTGGGACATTCCGATAACAGGTAATCAGCAAACTTCCAAGTATCGAAGGTAGCGCTCATTATAAATAAAAATGGACAATTCCTGTTTTTACAATTTCTATTGATGAATTTTTTTAGGGCATATAGTGCATAGTCAGTAGGTACTGAACGTTCGTGTACTTCATCAATAAATATAGCTGAATATCTTGCCATAAAGTCTTCATCAGACATAATGTTCAATTGTTGCGTTAAAACTTGTATGGTCATATATATTAATCCACGAACTGGTTTTTTCGAAACTACACCTGTTTGATATCCTATATTTTTACCCATTATAAGAGGTGTGCGAGACCCATGTCCTGATTTTTGCAAGGCTTCTTTAGTATGATATTTGAGAATAGTATTAGGAATATCTATACTAGTTAATACTCTTGGTTGAGTACAGCAAATATTCTTACCTCCCAAATCATTAAAATATCTGTGGTAAAATTCTGGAGGAAGAATAGTTGACTTACCACTCCCGGTACTAGAATTGAGCAAGAATATTCTATCCATAGGTGATTCACTCATTCCTTTCTTCGAAGAAATACGATTCATAATATAATCTACTGGAACACTTTGATCCAAAACATCTTTTGTAGGACTATATAAAATAGAAGAATCATGTGTATCACACACTTCTTCCAGGAAACCTTTCCTTAACAAAGTGGGACCCTCGTCCACACATTTATCCATTTTAATAATCTATAAATTATCTATACTTTATAAATATATTCTTCCCTTTGTAAATATATTTACAAAGAATATATTTACGAAGAAAGATGACCACCGAATCTATAAAATTGGTTAATCCATTATCTATAGTAGCTGGCTCATTAGCTTTTGTGGGAGGGTTAGCTTGGAATGATGCTATTCAGGCGTGGATAGGAGAATATTATCCTGTGAACGAAAAAAAGAACGCTCAAGCTAAATTGCTGTATGCTTTAATTGTTACTATGATCATAGTAATAGTTGTACTGTTTCTTAGGTATGTTAACGAAACCGCTGTTTCGATCGGAAGTATAGCCATAAAATATGAAAAAAATAGAGCATTATCACAACAATATTCAAAGTGAATGTCTCGCTGATCCATGTTTTCTATAAGTTTTGATTTTTTTCTCTAACTCCATTCTTTCTAGTATTACCTTGGAGTCCATTTCTATGGAAAGTCCCGCTACGAACTCCTTATATTCTTCCGTGTAATCCTCCTCCATAGGGTCAAATACACTAGAATATTTATGTAAAGGAGTGCTGCAGCAACTTTCCATTTTATAAACATATATTAATTCATTTTTTTTAAAATATTAATTTCGCCACTTATATAACAAGGAAAAATGCGCAGAGGTTCTCCCCGAGGAACTCCTAGTATATACGGTGGTCGAGTTAGGCCGAGCATATCTAAAGTTGGATTTGATGGAGGAAAATTTGGTCGAACGGCTCCTATGAATTTAGATCGCAGATTAGGACCGTGGGCATATTATTGGCCAGTATATTACAGTAATTCATATGCAGTGCCAGAAAGAACATCCGATGATGACGAACCTATTACACCGCTCCCGAAACAGTGGATCGGTAAAATATTAATCAGGAGTGGACAAAAACCAGCCGAAATAATTTCATCAGGCACCATGACCCCAACAGAAGCTAATAAATATGTATTTGAAGAAAAAATTAACAAACCTTATATTATTATTGGACCAAGTGAAACTACTAGTGATTACATCGCCAGACGATTAACTATTTATGTTACCGCAGATAATGTCATAGAAAATGTTCGCTTTGGGTAAAATCAAATAGCTTCTATTTTTATTTGCGAATCCCACTCAAATATAAGATACTTTTCAAACGCGGACTCTACAGTTCGACATTTGAGAGTGTTGTTGCTACGTTCCACTAATAATTCCGCGCCTATTTCAACAGCTTTATCGCTCATGTTATCGGTGGAAATCTTGAGTCTTCGCTTTCCTTTTTTTTCTTCATTAAGAATATGTTTTCTTACTTTTCCGAAGAACAGTCGCGAATCACAATCATCTTGCATAGATATGTACTCTGACTTAGTGCTACTTTGGCCCATTTTATGTTTGTGATTTTTTTTCACAAATAATTTGTGAAAAGCATAAAGAGAAAAAAATAATCAAATTTTAACATATGATTAAAACCCCACCTTCTGTTGTCTTTCTATTTCAGCAACTATGTCCGGCTCTTTCCATGTGTCAGGTTTGATAATTTTACCATCTTCGCGCTTATGAAACTTACCATCCGGCCCTCTCTTAGCCATATTAGCTGCATGAACTACATCAAATATATTTGATAAATTAATACCTTTCTTTGCCGCTGCATTAAGCATATAATACCACGCATCAACCATAGCATCGCCTTGCTCCGCAATAATTTCAACATCTGTATATGGCTTTTTATAGTTCAAATTGAAATCTACTCCTACACAATTGTGCGCAGTTTCTATAGTTTCTTCCGGAGTTTCGCATACAGTTTGCAGTAACTCCACCATTTCGCTAATCACCATCCCGGCTATGAATACGACTTCATTCTTTGTCATCTTCTGAGGATTGTTAGGACATTCTTTACCTAAAGATTCCTCGGTAAATTGTTTTACTTTATGAGCATTAGTAGCTTTCCATCCATTAAATACTATGCTATGAAAATCGTCTACATTTTTACTTGGGACCGCCAACCTTATATTTGCAACAGAAAGTGGGTCATCAAAGTTCAAAATATGAACAATATGATCATCCTCGTTTTTTATTTTAGAAACTACAGACTGTACGTTTTGCATTTTTTATAATTAAAAAAAGGTTTCAATTTTCTATATTATTTTTCCAAGAAGAGATTCATAATTAAATACACCTTCGTATCCACAGCCATAAGGACTGCTTGTTATCTGTTTTCCGTCGAATTCGACGGCACGTTTTGTTATAATGTTGACGTAATTTTCCTTATTATTCAAGTAGTAGTCTCTTATTTCTTCTGAGAATAATTTAACAAATTTATTCGCTGGATCATCCGTAAATGATTGTAATACAACATGTTCCAATGATTCTTTCAAACATACATATTGTATCAATTCAGTGTATTTTTTGACTCTTACATCTCTACCGCTGTTGAATCCTGGTTCGTTCCTCAAAGGCTCTGTGTCAAGTATACTCAGGATTGTTTGAGCTATAGTCAAGAAATTCATACAAGGACCCCAAGGCTCTCCCGCCCATGTTCCTAATATGCTTAAACAAACTTTACCACCGCCTGAATGAGAGGGTTGATATAAATTTGGATGACACCTTACCGAATAATATGAGTAAAACAATACTTTCGGAGGATTATAAGGATACTGAACATTAGCCTGTCCTACCTCTTTAGAGTTATATTGCATAGTCGGATCGATAGTGAAAAAGAAGAAACATCCTTCATATGGCGTGTCTTTTGGACCAATTAACATCATGTATATCATATCTACCTTTTCATCTACTGTTTTGATAAAAATCCCCTCTGTTTTTCTTTCCGGCTCCATGAGCATTTTCAAATCACGAATGATTCTGCGAACGTTGGCCATATCTCTATAATATTTATAGAAAATTTCAATTTTTAATTCTCTTTACAAATATATCGCTATTGACATGACAAGCAAGTCTGAAGAATTCGAATATTTTTTTGGCATAAATGTGTACAAAATGATTATATTCTATCAAGCAATGGAAGATTCTCAGAAAGTTATGTACTATCCGCCTTCTGAGGACGTGATGAAACTCTTGGATTTGCAAGAAGAGATAACTAACGGAAACATTGATAAACTAAGCGAAGAGGATCTTATAAAAGTTTATAAAGAGCTATGGCCTCAAAGCCTGCGATCATTTGCGTTATTTTATCGCATCAATCCAGGAAATTTTTCTAGATGGCTGCTCGGAAAAAAATCTAGCATAGCCTCTATAGAATCTGTAAAACTTTGGTTACTCAAAATAGGTCCACCGGAACAAATAGAAGAAAAAAGAGAAAGAAAAAAACTATCTATAATCAAACGATCGCATATTATTAAGAAAATTATATTTATCGACGGAGACAATAATTTTAACATTTTGAGAAAAATAGAAGAATTTGTTCCGCGAAACGAAGGTGATTGCCACATGTGTCCATATCACGTCGTTATATTCGTAACAACTCAAACCTTCAAAATTGCCGAAGAGAGAATAAAAAATAAAGGGAGAAAGTGGATTACTTTTATACATTCTAATACACGTATCAAAAACGCTACTGATTTTCAAATGACTTTGCATATATGTTCTTTAAATTTAATATTACCAAACAATATTGCTTTTGTACTTACCTCAGCAGATAGATTTATACACGAACTAATACCGGATTTGAAAAGTTATAATCCAGCCAGGGAAATTACAACTTTGTACACTGTGAATAAAAAAGAAGAAGAAATTAGAAAAGATCTTTCCAATATATTTCTTCCGTAAATTTATTTACGATTCTTCGTAAACTTGTTTACAAAGAGAATGATCACTCCAACATATTGTAAATTCCGAACTTCTGAGCGGTCCACATATTCAAGTCTTTCATGTCGCGTTTGAATTTTTTTTTAAACCGCCGCAGATCAAGAAAATTTAATGAATAAGGTGTCGATAAAGTGTACAAACATATATAATGTTCATCTTGGTAGTTTCTATAGATAACATACGCGTCGTTGCGCGTGATCCGCCCAATACGCCCATATTCATTGCCAAACAATACTACTTCATCTCTCAATTTGAATTCTTCTGACACTGTATACGCAGTGTATTCATCGTTCTTCGGATAGTATGTATAATACTTTACCTTGATGATTTGGTACAAACAACTTTTTGGTATTTCTAAACCCACTATAGTCAGCACTTTGGACATCCCTCTTCTTTAGGCACCCTTCCGTAAATACCCCTCCGCAAATATATTTAAAGAGAAATTCAACTTTCACTATTTAAAAAACTGATATCCATTCATAGATATATCTATGAATAATATTTACGAAGGATAGATACATTTATAAAGAATATTTACAAAGAATATTTACGAATAATATTTATAAAGAATGTTTAAAAAACAAGAAGCTATCAGAGATCCTATACATAAATGGATCAAAATTTCTGCTGAGGAAAAGAATCTTATAGACAGTCCTTATGTTCAGCGATTAAGGTGGGTTTCCCAGCTAACTTCTGTAGATCATGTGTTTCCAGGAGGAACTCATAACCGATTTTCTCATTCATTAGGAGTAATGTACTTGTCTGGTAAATACATGAAAAATTTGTTTCGCAATACAATTCCAAGCCCGATCGATTTTATAGAAATATGGAAAGATCAGAAAAAATATATACAAATAGCTCGAATTGCAGGTTTACTTCATGATATTGGGCATGGTCCATTTTCACATGCGTATGATCATACTATATATAAGAAAATATATGGCTTAGAAGACGGTGGTCATGATGAACACAGACATGAGATAATAGGAGAGAAATTAGAAAAATTAATAGAAGCTTGCGGAGTGTCGATTGAAGATATTCATGATGCGTGGGAAGGATGTGGAAAAAATACCATATATGGAATTATTCACAGCGTAGTACAAGGACCTTTAGGCGCTGATAGGATGGATTTTACTTTAAGAGATTCATATAATGTTGGCATGGAACATTTTGGAACTATTTCGCCACAAAGAATACTCAGTAATTGTTATATTCATACCTCTCGTTATGGCAATGAGTCTTCAATGGAATTAGTGTATAATTTTAAAGTATTAGAAGAAATGATACAGGCGCTAGACGGTAGATTTCGAATGTATGATTGTGTATACTTACATAAATCTGTATTTGCCTCTAGAGTTCTTATTGAAGCGATGATAGAATCATCATACAAGCAATTAAGATTAGTAGAGCGAACTAAGAATTTGGACGAATTCTTATATATTAACGACCATACTATTATCGGAGAAATAATGGCTTCCGATTTAGATATTGCAAAAGAATATTGCAAAAGATACTTAAGCCGAGATCTTCCTAAATTATTGTCAGAAGATATAATTCCAGATTCGAGGGATTTTGACCCAACAAAATACATGCCTACAAAACCTGGTATAATGATTACGACTAGGTCAGTGATAGGAGTGGATTATACGGTTTTCGAAAAAAATAACATCAGATTCTTATTTGACGACAATATTATATCATGTGAAGAGGTGTTAAATAATATAAATTATAAACCTCCTAGGGAACCGTTTTACTATATACGCGTGTATGAAATCTAATCAAGTACTTTTGTTTTTTAACATCTTAAGATGACCTTCTAGCCCAGACATTACATTTGCCACGAATTCTGTATCTAGAAGAAATTTCAACCATCCATCTTCGTATTGCACATTATATGGTATAGATATTTTTCCACCGGACGCGCATGGCGCTATGTTTATTTTCATGTATGTTTTTGTTTTCAAAAGTTCCAAAATAATAGAACTTGTTTTCTTTCCATCGATAATTTGCTGTATAACTGTTTTAGGTCCTACATGTACTTCTATCCAATCATCTGGACCCAGAAAAGCTTCCGAAATAGTTCTGAAAGATTCCCTTATTACTTTTTTCTTGCTGAATTGCGCCTCTGGATTCTTGTCTACGATAAGATCTACCAAATTTGATAAAGTAGTTTCGACTGGTCCAGAAGTATCGATGTTATCTGACACAGATACCTTTCCGATTATCTTCTTTATGTTTCGAATATTCTCTGACATTTTTATTTCAACCGAAAATACATGATTTTGTAATTTTTGCAAACTTTTATTCATGTTGTTTCTTATACTTTCTATCATTAACCTTGTTCTACCAATATCATTTAATAATTCGGATAGGTTCAGTATTTTTTTATAGATTTTGTCTATCTTTATTCTAGTGCGTTCATTTTCCTCCAAATCTAGAGATTGTAAGTCAATATAACACCATAATATTTCTATTCCCAGTAATATGATCTCTGGAGAAGAAGATGTTATAAATATTGTGGGTATTTTTCTACCGAGGTGTTTGAATTTCATCTCAAAATCTTTAGTGATATTCGATATCTTAGAACAAAGTGATACGAACAAACCACCCGTTATGCTTTGGTTAGAATCTAAATCATCATAGAACTTATTCACTTCCGTGTTCGGTACGGAGTATGTGTAATTTTTTACTTCTACTAAGATTTTTCCTAATTTTATTTCACTGAGGGAAGTTTCTACTATTTTATTAGGTAATCTAGACACAAGTAGATCTCCTGAATGTGCTTTCTTAGTAACATTTTCTACATCATAAGCTGGTGATAGTATATTGTAAACATAATCTTCACCTATCTCACCAATCTTACTTGATGCGGATGTTTCTATAGGTTTAGATCTACTTTCTACTACATTTAATCCAATACTTAACATCCGAGCTAAAGTGTCCGGATCTTGCGCTAACAGTTTTTTTTGCACGGCAACGCTGAAATAACCAAGAGGTATAGAAAGACTTTCTGATTCCATTGTTCCTTTAAACCTTCCGTAAATATATTTACGGAAACTTTCAACTTTCACAAAAAAGCAAATAATATCTTAACTTATTTCTCTTGTTGGATCCGCACTAAGAGCGAGAAGATGTTTCAGTAATTCGTTTTCACCTTTTATGATCGCGGCACAAACTCTTAATTCCATATACCCATCAACACCCTCTAACAGATCGATAATTTCCTTATCGTCTATAATGCTGCAAAAAGTCATCCCCATATGTTTGGGAATTGGGAGCACAGTTGCTTGAAGAGTCGCCATGCGATTAATTTCGTTTAAATCCCTTCTTTCTATCGCTATCCATAATTTTATATATGAATAGGAAGGCACTATTTCAAGCAAACTAGTCTCCAACTCCGAACCTATCTCAACCAACTCTGTGAAATACAATCCTTCTCCGTTTTTCACGAAAGGATTGAAACCTCTATCAAGAAGATCCTTGATAACTTCGGCGCGATCAACCTTGCTTTCTCCTACAATTACACAATGGAACATAGTTTTCTTGCTTATAACTGTAAAAAAATAATCATTTTTTACGAAAAATCAATAATAGCAACAAGTCAATATTTGTTTTTTTGTCGGGATCCAATCTTCCTCAGATACTCTGGGATAGAAAATTCACATGATCTTGTATATTAGAAGAGTCAATATCTCCTAATATAGTGTAGAATTGATTCCCAAAATAATCTTTAGTGATTTTGTAGCGCTCCATTTATTCTGTGAATATTTCTTTCAATTTTTACGACATGGAAATACTTTTTATATTTGCCACGATTATTGTGGTGTTATTATTGGTAATATTCGGTCTGTTTTTCTACTTGGAATGTTACGAGCCAAACATCATCATTGTAGAAGATAAACCGGAATTTGAGCCAGTGATTAGAAGTATTAACAAGCTGAATTACGAAATACCCGACAAGTTTTACACCAAAAATAAAAAAATTACAAGGTACAGTTCATTCTTGTTCGGAAACGACAGAAAAACTAAATACGCAGTTTATTGGGAGAATAATACTGTATGGGCTACTATTCGATTAGTACTTCATGAAGAAATTTGGCAAATAAGCGACCTCAAAGTACATCCAGATAAAAGAGGACAGAATATACCATATCGCATGTTTTGTAAGTTAGTGTTTCCTGCTTGTTTAGACTCATATCAAGGGTTTGCATTTGTTCCTTTTTCAAAAGAGAGGAATGCAACAGCAGAGAAGATAGGATTCGAAATAGCTGATATATATGAAATTTTTATTAAAAAAGCCAAAAAAATAAAGAAAAACCCTACACTATGTAATATGAGAGTCGAAATAGATAAATCCAAAAAGTATTATATAGATGATACCCAGACCATTTTGTATCATGAATCCCCAACCGGTGATCTGATTAAAAATATAAACGATGATGATCTGATCATGTACATGGTTCCGTCTGAAAAAGGAAGCATCGCGTTATATCAGCATAATTTACCTGGAGTGGATTGGTTATCATTAAGGAGATTATGGCAATCCGGACCATCGAATACGCAATTTATGTTATAATTGTCTGCAGGCGCAGCGATTGCGAATATATCAGTAAAATCAAAAGTCAAATGATTTCTCTAAAGGATCGAATGGAGTGTCCCTTTCTTTACCGTCTATTAAAAACAATTCATTACTAGATATATCTAAAGGTGGCCATTCTTTTTTTTCCTTCCCATCAGGATAAAATCCAAAAGGTCCTCTGAGCGAAATTCGCTGCCCTTTTAACATATATAATTTTTCTTTTACAGATACGATATAATCTGGGGACCAATTAGATTTTCCATATGTTTTATGTGAAAGAAAAAATGGCATCATAGAATATTCATGGTCCCCAATATTTTCTTCGGCGTCGTGGACCATAGAAAATACAACATTGTGCATTGCTATATAAAATTCAGATTG